>Ga0209358_10000197_pt1 | contig 56012 bp, 80 predicted proteins | sample LauGreFa1BDMLBSN_2_FD_187574 | JGI IMG/M metagenome (GOLD analysis project Ga0209358, IMG submission 187574) | Freshwater lake microbial communities from Lake Michigan, USA - Fa13.BD.MLB.SN (SPAdes) (version 2) | ecosystem: Environmental > Aquatic > Freshwater > Lake | place: Lake Michigan, USA... | reverse complement strand
ATCTGTTGATAGAACAAGTTATTACAGTGGAATGACGGGTACTTCTGTTACCGCTTACTTTACTCAAAATGGAGATACTGCAATTTACAGTGGTTCATCTACGGCATTTACATTTGAAGGTTCACCAAGCACCTTTAACTATAATCCAAACACAAGACCAGGACAATTAACATTAATACAATCGGCATCTACTGACTTCGTAACAGGACAAACTGTTTATATCAGTTACGTGGTGAATTAAAGAATTTTAGATAATTATTGGTAAGTAAATTACCAATACTATGAAAAAATTTTTCTCACAGTTGTTTAACGACAACAACACAATCAATGAAAAAAGTGTCGTTGGATTTTTAGCATTTGTTATGATGACTGGGTTCGCAATTGCGGACATCGTTACAGGTTCTTTAGGAAAAGACCTTGTAATTAACGAATTCATCTTTAATGCATTCCTATGGTTGGTTCTTGGTTCTTTTGGAATCGGGTCAATCGACAAATGGATTAACAAAGGTAAATCCGACGTTACTGAAGAGTAAAAAACTTTAATCCCCTTCACTGTGAGGGGATTTTTCTTATATTTGCCACATGCCATTCGAAAAAGCGCCACAACCAAGACCTGATAAATGGGAAATAACATTTGAAGATGAAGAAACTATTTCTATTTGGAAATACAACAAAAAAAAGAATCCAAATGGTCCTATAGAGGTTGAATACAAATATAAGAGAGGATACACTCATCCCAAAGAGTCTAAAAAAACAATGAAAGATTTGATTGAGAAGTAAAAAAAAAAGGTGAGAAATCTCACCTTTTAGTAATTAAGTTTTTTCTCAAAACTTTGAAGAACCGCAATAATGTTGTCACGACCAACAGGATTTGCGGAGTGAACATTCCAATTAGGAAGAGGGAGTCCATTTCCCCAACAATATTCACAAAGCCATTTTGCACAGTCATAACCTGATTTTATTTCTTTTGTTTTGTCTTCACCGAGGTCGTGGTCAAATGAGATTTCGTCAGGAAGTCCGTACTCTTCAATGTGCTGTACAAATTCTTCATAGTTTCTAACAACAGTCCATCCTTTAGATTTTGGGTTTCTTATGTCGTCGAGATATATTTTTTTCAGTTTCATTTTATTCATTAATTGTAGTCGAATAATCGCCACATTCAATCCTCATTTCGTAAATCGCGTCAGGACCAAATTCATAGTCTGAATCGGTTATGTCTCCGTCCCAATACATATCCATTCCTGAAGGTGCAATTTCTTGCTCCTCTTCAGTGAGAACAACATCCCACTCAACGTCGTAAACATCGGTGGAACCATCAGAAGACTCAACTAATTGAAGGTCATTGAAGTCACTTTGGTCGATTTCTGAAATATTTTTCTTTTTCAAGAGTTTAATCAGTTCTTCAACAGTGAACTCCTCAGTAAACAATTCCGCTGACCTCCAATTTGTGGATACTTCACAAAAATAGTTTTTTTCTTCCCATGTGCCATTGACGTAGTTAATTTCATTCAAACTTTTTTTGTTGAATAGAAGTGTTACTTTGGTTAGCTCTTCAGGATTGAGTTTTTTTAACTCTTCGATGACATTTTTGTTTTTCATTTTTTGTATTTTAGTCGTTATTCAATTTGTCCTTTGTGTTATAATACTCAAGTGCAATATTATATGCAATCCATAAGCAAAGAATTAACGCACCTCCGACAATTATATAACCCATCACTTCTGCATAATACATTACTCCTAAAGATAGAAGGGTTAAAGTAAGTAAAAAACCAACCACGGTTAATAAAGCTTTAATTTTGTTATTCATATTATTTTGTTTTTTATAAGTAATCAAATTGTTTTGTTTTGACATCAAAATCAATAACAATTGGTTTGTTTTCATGCACGTATCTTTCATTAAGAACAGCGGCATTTAAAAATTCAACTCCATTAAAATTTTTTTGTCCATAAGCGCAGTGAATATGGCCGCAAACATGAATTTTTGGTTGAACTTTCATGATTCTGTGAAACAAATCTTGACAACCTACTTGTAGACCACTTGGAACCCAATCAAGTATTCCTGATGCGGGACCGTGTGTGATTAGGATGTCAGTGTTTTCAGGGATTAACGCCCACTTCTCAGCTAGCTTTTCTCCTCTTGGAAGATTGAATGCCCAATCATAAAACTCAGGTTGCCAAGGACTTCCATAAAACTTAATTCCATCTATAACAACTTCGCTATCAAAAAGATAGTGAACACCTTTTTCTTTATATTCCGGTGCAATATCGTGGACTTGTTCGAAACCAAAGTCATGATTCCCAGCAATAAAGATTTTATGAGTGAAATCAGTGTTACTGAACCAATCCAAGAAATCTTTAATTTCGTGAGTTTTTCCAACGTTTGAGATGTCACCTGCATGAACTAAAACATCACCATCTCCGAGAATGTTTCCCATTCTTTTGGAAGTCAAGTGTTCATGTTTTCCATGTGTGTCACTTATAAAGGTTATCTTCATATCTCTTCATTTTATCCCAATTTAAAAAATCCTCACCCTCATAATCAGGATGATTTTTTTTCATGTTATCAATCCCACTAACCCATGCCCACGAAATCAGGACAACAAAGATAAACATAAAAAAGAAAAGTGCAATCATATTTTAATTTTTTCAATCCCACCAATTCCGAATACCTGACCCGTCATACCAATCGTTCCAGACGTTCATTTTATTCTTTTCTTCGGGACTTTTTTTATCCATTAAGGTTTTATACTCATCAAAATTTTGACCTTTTAAAATGTCAAATAATTCGTTCCACTCAAGTTCTTCAAGTACATCCGCTCTATCGTAAATTTTTTTATTGTGTACAATAATTTCAGGATTTTCGTCCTCGTCAGTGAACATCCAATTATTTCGGAGAATAATTTCACCGAGTTCGAGCTCGGCTTTTGATAGATAGTTATTCTCTCGAATATTTTTAATAATTTCGATTACGCGGTTTATTTTCTGAACTTTCTTCAAACGGGTGACATCGACCTCATTTCCGTGAAATTCTAAAGTTTTTGCGGTCTTTTCTAAAGAACGAGATAATAACTGGAGATTGAAAGAATAATCCCAAGACCTAAATTCCCAAAGTTGTTTTCTGAAAAACCATAGGTTTTCAAAAAACATGGGAATTTTATAACGGAAAACTTCATATGTTTTGTACCACCAAGTTTGATGCCGAGCCATAACTTCCAATGACTTCCAAAAACTATCTGCAAATGTTACTTTCACAATTTTTGTTTTTTATAGAATGCGGGAAGTTTGAATTCCAAAAGTATTTTATCAATCTCTTTTGTAAGGTTAAAACACTCCGCCAAACCTAAAGTTTTTTGGTATTTTCTATGAAAGTTCCACACGAGTGTTTCGCAATTAGCCGCTTGTTCTTTTGTTGTACAGGATTTGGCAACTTTATCTAACCAAACTAAAACATCGGCCCAATGAGTACTTCTTTTTTCGTTAGGGTCCATATCATTTTGTTTTTTTTCTCCAAAAAACTCTCCACACTCGTTACACAACACGTTTATGATAGGTAAGTTTTTTACCGCATAGTCATGATTGAAGTGTAGGTTTTTAGTTTCTCCGCATTTGGGACATTTATATTCCATAACAAGAATTTTTACAAAGATAGTAAAAAAATAAGACCCGACAAAATAATTTTGACGGGTCTTTTGGAAAGGATATATGAGAACACCTTGCGGTGATGTCACTTATAAATATAGGAAAAAACCAAAAAATATCAAATTGGAATATAACCAGAGGGGTTATTTTAACAAATGATAGTATTCTTTGAAATGTTTCAATCTATCAGCAAGTCCTATGGTTCCACCATTTACACATTTTGTAACTGAAGTTACAGTTGCGTTAGAATCATCCACACATCTCTTCAAACAATTTTTACTGAAAAACCATGCCGCAGATAGTAAGGGATATTTTGTTGAAACCAAATCAGGATTTGAAACAATGTCTTCATTTATTGCTTTACCAAATGCGGTATAGTTGTCTTTACCTGTAAGTTGGATATAACCTCTTCCACGGAATTTAAACCCTTCACCCGTTGATTCAGGACCATTACCCATTCTTCCTCCGTACACCTTTGATGCAATTTTCTGAGGATTTCTTGCGTAAGATTCAGAAAGATTTCCCGGAAAATATTTTGGGAAAATGTTTTTGAGACCCTGAGCGGAATAATTTAAATTCTCTTGAGTAAGTCTAAATCCTCCTGATTCGTGACCACACTGTGCAAGAAAGTGAGCAAGTTTTAAAGGTGTATCGATACCGAATTTTTTTGCAGTATCAGGAATTTGAGCGATAACATTATCAGGAATGTGACCCTTCAGATTTTCTAATTTCAAAGAACCAGTGTTTACAATTGGAGCTTGTTGTACAGGAGCGGGTTCAGTAATTAGAACTCCTTGTCCCATAATTTTTTGCCATGTTTGTTCCCCCACGATACCATCGGGACTTAAACCATTTTTTGTTTGGAAATTTTTTACTGCTTGCTCAGTTCCATTACCGAAGATTCCATCGGCACCTAAGCCCAATTTTTGTTGAAGTTTTTTAACGTCTTCTCCTTTAGACCCAACTTTTAGTAGCATAGTAATTTACTTTTTCAATAAATATTTTCTACTGTGAAGAATGTGATAGATTAACATCACCTAATATACAATACTTGATGTTTTGAGTAACGTTCGAAGTTGTCACATTTATTGTAAAAAATGTGACGGGTGATATAGAACCAAAGTTTGTTCTATTGATTGAATCATAATTTGTTGAAGTGAACCAAAGCACTTCCGTAATAGGTCTGAGTCCTGTAATATGTGCTAAGATTAGATATGCGTCACCTAAATCAATAATACCATTTTTATTTGCGTCAGCGGCTTTCCACTGCTTTGTTCCCGTTAGAAATAAACCTGAGGGAGTATTATTAGGTGTATTTACGTTTTGAATTTCGTTAAATAGTGGGGTAAAATCGGCGGTTGTTATCCCTTGAATCGAAAGAGAGGGAACTAATTTATAGGTTGAATTTTGTTGAGGTAAAGTAAAGGTATAAGTTCCACTTGAGGTTAAAGTTTTATAATCGACCAAGGTTTCAACTCCGTTTACTACCCGATATAATGTTAAAGTCGGATAAGGACTTAATATCGGAACTGAAACTGTACCCGAAAGTGTATTTGTAATTGCAACAGTATTAGTTGTGTTTGCTGCGTAGTACCCTGTAAAAGTTGCATCTTGGGGATTTGACCATGTACCAAACTCAATCACGTAAGGATTAGACCAATCAGGTAAATCATTCCAACATCCACCACCACCCCATTTCGTTACTGCAAAATCTTCACCACCAGCATCATTAGGTTCACCACCACACCAATTTTGATATGTTCCTGGTTGAGGGTTCCCATTAAAGTTTCCAATATTGACCAAAGTTCCATTTTCAGGACCCGCATCAACTCTCCAATAACCCTCTTGTAGTCTGTCTGAGAGAGCAAACCATATATTATTCTGAGGAACGTTTGCAATAATAAAGTTTTGTTCATCCGCAGACGTAATTGTCACCAAATAACCAGTTTGACCTTTGAAGGTTTGTTGAGCAGCTAAAACCTTTGAATTCGTGTAAGTTGCGGTGGTTGAAATTGGTCTATAGAAGTGACCATTTGTTGCGTTGTAATAATATCCCACAGGGTTTATTGTTGTTGAAACTGAGATTTGAACACTTCCCAATGCAGAACCTGTGTTGATTTTAAGTGAAGCAAGTGCGTTATTTACGTTTGCTTTGGTTCCTGTGAAACTTATTCTTGTGATATTTGACCAAGTGTTATATCCTGTGGCAAAAGATAAACCTGTAGTTGTTGTGATTGAAAATGTTGTTCCTGCGGGGGGATTAACAAGACCTATTGAAGTTAATAAAATTTCAGATGTGAATCCGTTGATTACAAATCCACTTGCATCTTGACCTGAGGTACTCACCTGATAAGTTCTTCCTGGAGGTGCCGTTACACTTTGTGCGAAACAAAAATCATGCGAAACAAACTGTGCGAAACAAAATAAAAATATGGTAAGGAATATTTTCATAGATTTACTTTACTACCAATCAAGAAAAATGATAAAATAGGAAACTCAGGATTGGTACTCAGATTGGCTTTATAATTTACATTAAATTTGAATCTTCTTGAGATTTGGTAATCAAATCCACTTCCTATGAACGCACTGAATGTTCTGTCTGTTACAGTTACTTTATCTACTGAAGAATAAACCACAGGTGTTGAAATTAAATAAATCTCAGGGGAGATGGTAAGTTTTTTATTTGCAACAATTGGCTTGGTATAAAATGCAGTGAATGATGGACTGATAAATAAGTTACTATCTTCAGGAAGTTTGGCAACAGCTCCACTTATATTAAATCCTGTAATTCCCCACTTCTTGGCGTTTATTATCATACTATAACCCAAAAATGAAAATAGGTTTCCGTATGAATAAGCACCCGTTAGATTTACATTATGAACGAATTTAAGGGTTCCTGATTGGTTAATTTTTATTTTTGTATATCTTGAATTGATAGCAAATTGTTTGAAATTAAACCAAATCATTCCTGTTACACCCCAAGAACTTGTTCCCATTAGAGAGGTTCTTGATACACCGACATTTGCAATTCCTGTAAAACTTTTGTCTAAGTTTTGAGCGGAAGTAAGGTCAGATGAGACTATCATGGGGTTCGAATTTCCTGATTTTGATGAACCTTTTTTTCCTCCACCTCCACCACTTGAACCACCACTTTCTGAACCACGGTCGTTCCTTACATCAACGTTCATTACCGTTGTCGCCACCACCTCTGAACCTTTTTCTTTATCTTTCTCACCGCTTCCCGTAGAAGAAGATGTAGAAACGCCACTATTGTTATTACCCCCACTATTAGGAGAATTACTGTTCCCCCCGACACCACTGCCACCGCTTGTAGGGTTATTTGAAGTCCCTTGAGAAGAAGTTTGACCCCCTTGGTTAGAACTTCCCACAGGTACAGAACTGTTGCCCTGACCGCCTGATACACCTGAGCCCCCATTTGGAGAAGTCCCACTACTATTAGTATTAGAAACAGAATTATTAGAGTTAGAATTAGTATTTTCATTTCTATTTCTTGTTTTTTCGGACCTATTGTCTTTTGAACCCGCATCATTTCCACCCATAGATGAACCTTGCATCACGGATGAGTTTATTTGACCAACAACACTACTTACCACATTTCCGATTACTTGTGCGGTTATTTGATTTCTTGTGACACCTACGGATTGAACCGAGCAAGGAGTTAGTTTTCTATAATCCACATAAGCTTGATTGACCCAAGAGGCAAAAGCACCACTCGCCACGTCAGCCGCGGTGAATGATGCCGATTTTCCATAAAAATAAATTATTGTTCCTCCCTGAATAGGGATTGAAAAGTTTGTGACAGCTTTTGTGCAAGGGTCTATAAACTCGTAATTAATGGTTTGAGCATCAACTTTCAAGCTGAGAAAGAAGATACAAACAATACTTAAAAAAATTTTTAACCCTTTCCACATTTATTTTGGGAACACACCCTTTTTAATCATCCTTACAAGAATTCTACTACAAGCAATTTCAAGTGCTTTTTTTGTAGTAATTCCTATTGTTGATTGATTGAATTTAACGTCACTCAAATTATCATCATTTAAAAGAGATAATTCTCTGACAGTCTTTGCCTCACCAAGACCTGATGCTGCAATAATTTCACCTGTTTCTGCGTTTGTAAATCTAACCTGAAGACCGAGTCTTGTGTTTACAATATTTTTAACTCCATCTTTTAAGTTTACAGTCTCATCTTCAGAAACAGAAAAGTCATAAACTTCGATTGTAACGAAATAATGAGCAAGTCTAATCTTACCTCTACCGTCCAATTTGTCTTGACTGATTCCTGCTTGAGATGCCTGAAACTGTTTAACCATACGGTTTTTGATTTCAGTCTTATCTTCAGTAAAGGTGAATCTGTTTAGTTCAGACAAAAATTCCAAACTGATATTCGCAACACCAAGACCAACTTTCTTTTCTTTGAGTTCTGGATACTGCTCATATACCTCATCACTAATTCCAATTGTTAAGATTTGAATTGGAATTTGTGGACCATCATAGTCCATAAGTGAATCGATATTAATCTTTGTTTCAAAACTCGCTTTATACTGCTCAGTTTTTGTTGTCCCCACAACTTGTGCGTTGACAAATGAGCATGCAAGTAGAAATACAGGTAATAAAATTTTCTTCATTTTAAACTTGTTTAATAAGACCACATTTAAGACACTCTTCATCTCCATCACCATCAGCGTCACCCCAAACGTGTTCACACTGACGATGTTCGAAATACATGTCTATAATACCGTCACCATCCTCATCGATACCATCCATTGTACCATCACCATCTTCATCGATTTCGACACCGACTTGAGGGGCGACCTGAGGGGTTACTTGAGGGGTGGATACCACAATAGGTTCATTATGTTGAGCCGATGCAGAATCTTTCATATCTAAAGTAGATGAGAAAGATACACCATCCTCTTCGTCCATTTTTTGAACTAACATCTTGTCCTTATCTGTATCACTGAACCAATAGTCAATAATCTTACCATAAGAACCGATAAAAGCACCAAGTAATAAAAGTAGAAGCTCTTTCCACTCTCCACTGATAGCACTTTGTTCAAAAATAGCCAAAAAAATTGCGCCCATGATTACAACAAATCCTCCAAGAACAAGAGCGGTAATCCACCATCTCTTTTTCATCATGGAGTTTAATAAATCTTTAAATCCTGTTGGTGTTTGTTGACTCATAAATTACCATTTTGGGTCCTCTGAAAAAGGTTTTGGTTTAGGAGCTGGTTCAGCTGGTTTAGCAGCAGGTTGCGATGCTTTTTCTTTGATAATCACAGTTTTCTCAGGTGCTGCTTGCTGTTGTTGAGAATTGTTGATTACGATTGTTGGTTGAGGAGGAGGTGCTTGTTCTTGTTTTTCTTCATGACCGCCAAACAACAAAGTGCTTAGCCATACGCCACCACCCGCAACAACAGTTCCGAGTGTTCCTACGATGGTCTTCTTTAGTCCTGACCAAGACCCATCATTTTGTTCTAATTGTTCTTCTGACATAGTTTTAAATTTTCACAAATGGTTTAGTTATTCTTTCATTATTATTCGCCATCACTAACAAATATTTACCTTGTGCTAGATTTTTGGCGTTAATGGCTCTTGTGATTACGTTTGTAAACTCATCGGTTTTGAAATCTCCTAAATCCAAAACCTTTCTTCCGTTGTAATCATAAACATAACCCTTCATCCAATAATTATTCGGAAATGTAACAGTTAATTCAAATTGTCCCGAATTTGGATTTGGTCTGATTTCTGCAATAGGCTTCGTTACGGCTAATACTGGCCCTGCCGCTCTATAAGTTAAAACTATTCTTTCAGATGCTAATTCAATATTGAAATGTTCACCTTCAGAATTGGAGGCGTCCATTAGTTGTCTAACAAAAACATAAGAAGAAATATCTTCCGAAGGGTCAATTGGCGTAAATTTTAAATTAAAGGGGGTGGATAAACCACTTATCCCCCCCTTTTTTTGATTATTCATTCCACCGAATCTGATGATTCCATTTTGGTCATCATGAGTTACATATTGTAACCACTCATTCGGAACTTTTGATATTATTTCTGCGAATCTAACTTTTGTTGGGTCATATTTCATTTCGAATTGTAATCCATAATTTACTAGTCCGTTTGTGGATACATTAAATGGTACAAACATGGGTTGACCTACAGAATATGAGTTCGGAATATTAACAGAATATCTTCCAGTATAAACAGGACCTCTTACAAGGTTCCCGTTTGCGTCATAAACAGGTGAAGAGTGACTTCTGTCAACATCTCCTTGTACATAATATTTCAAATCTAATGACAAATTAGAAGTAAGAACCGTATCTAGCACGAAATTTTGTCTACTTGTATAAGTTGTCCAATCTGACCATTGATTTGCACCTAAAGCCAAACTATCAAACTCGTTTTTGGTAAAAACTTTAATCAAGTTATTTGTTGCAATTGGTCTAAGTCCTGAAACCGAAGCGTAAATACCATAAGGGTCACCACCATCAAACTTTTGGTTCCAATTTATATCTGCAATCAAATATGCCAACCCATTTTGTAAATGAGTACGAGGGTAAGTTTGAGAAATGTCAGCGTTTACAAATTCGTTGAACGCTTTTACTGCGTCAGTAACAGTAACTGAATTGTCTCTAATTGAAACTAAACTATCAGGATTGAATCTTAATTCGATTTTATACCTTGTGTTTTCATCGATATTATCCAAAACATATAAACCTGTGTTTATATTTGGAACTGTAGTTGAAACAAGATTTCCTGTTGCATTTTCATAACAATATAATGTCGGAACCCAACCTCTTGTAATCACTGATGGTGGAAGCCAAACCTTACCTGAAATTGTAAGGTTTCCAAGTAATTTCACTGCGAGTTTGTTATAATTCAAAACCGCCACGTTGTCTCCAATTGTTGTTCCGTCAACTTTGAACATTCTTGCCCAATTAAGGGTTACAGTATCTGATACGAAGTTTGGAATTACGTTGTTAATTCTATATTTGTTGTGAATTATGTAACCATTAGAGGAAACCTGTGAACCATTTGATAAAACCAAATAGTTTCTTGCTATAGTCCAGTTTGTATCGGACACATAAGTGTAATTTCCACTTGAGTAGGATTGATATTTGTAATCATCCCAACTTCTGTAGGAAATTTCAGGACCGTTTCCACTAACCGCAGCGTCAACAGTTGTGGATATGTGTGTAAAAAGTCGTTTTTTATATTGCCAGTCCACTTGAAAACTTCTCACATCCGTACCAGTCGCTGGTTTGTAATACCAAGCAACATCTAACGTGTCACCTCTCCTTACAGTTTTCAATTGTTGGAAGTGACCGATTTCTGGTGTTTGTGAAAAACCTAAAAATGGGAATGACAATAATGAAATAAATGCCAATAATTTTTTCATCATTCAAATAGATTTTTGATTAATGTCTCACAGGATTTTTTTATCACATTAGAGACGGATTGTTGATTAATTTTACCACCTTCCGAAATTATCAGGGAAGACATAGAAATTTCCGAAGACTTTTCAGTTACTATCGTTTCTTTTATTTTTTTTCCTTTTGAGTCCAAAAGTTTTGCTCTCACTCTGAGAACCGTTTCATCATTTTCTTTATGAATTACAGAAAATCCTGTCTTGGTGTTAAGAACATCAAAGAAAATCAATTCAATTTGCAATTTATTCTCAGATAAATTACAACTGTCTACTAGTTGAAACTCCCTGTCTTGAAGGTATTCAAGTAAGATGTTCTTGAAACCAAATGTTAGGTTTCTATTACCCAACATTTGTCCAATTTGGATTTTATTTTCAATAGATGAAATACAAACCTTTTTATCTTGTGAATAAGAAAAAAGGGTGCTAAAAAGCAATAATAAAGTAACGAAAATTTTTCTCATTTTTCGGTAGTATCTTGGTATTCATAAATATATCTTATCTTTGTTCCCGATATTTATTTTAAATTAATTTTTTATGCGGTTATTGACAGAAATAGATAGGATAAAATCGGTCATGGGGATTTTGAACGAACAAGATGAAGAATCTTCAGCACCGAAGATGAATCGTAATCTCAAATCTGTTGTTGAAACATTACAATTTTTAAAAATCTACGGTGGCAAAATTGAGAAAATGCTGGTTGATATTTCTGACTACGCAAACAATCAAATTATAGATTTTGATTTGATGAATAGAGGATTGAGAAAAGTACTTTTAAAAAAAGGTGACAAAAAAAAGAATATTGAAGATTACTTAGGTAAAATTCTAACATCTCTCAAATATAGAGAAAGAGATGGTTATGGTGTTGAACCTGAAAGTGAAGATTATGGTTTTGAAATTGAGGAGCCTTCCTTGATACCAAAAAAAGTTTACAAAAAAGAACTTTATGAACTTCAAGTAGAGTTACTAAAACTACAAGAGTGGTTGAAAAAAACTGGAAAAACTGTAATAGTTGTTTTCGAAGGAAGAGACTCTGCGGGTAAAGGTTCTACAATTAAAAAATTCACTGAGAACTTGAACCCAAGATATTATAATGTGGTTGCGTTGGGTGTACCAACACCAGAAGATAGAAAAGATTGGTGGAACAGATACAGAAAACAAATAAGACCAGGAGTAATCAATCTTTTTGACCGTAGTTGGTATAATAGAGGACTTGTTGAGCCCGTTATGGGATATGGAACGCCTGAAGAATATGCTGATTTCATGGAAAATATTGAGGACTTTGAAAATGATTTAGTTAAAGACGGAGACTATCTTTTCAAATTATGGTTTTCAATAGATAAAGACACACAAAAAAGAAGATTTGATATTCGTCAGAAATCACCTTTGAAATATTGGAAATATTCTCCAAACGATGCTAAAATGCAAGACCTTTGGGATAGATTTACTGAATTCAAAGAAAAACTTTTTGACAAGACCTCAACGGTAAACAATCCTTGGGTTGTAATTGACTCTGAAGACAAAAGAATATCAGGACTTAACGCAATTAGATACGTTTTACAAAACATTCCTTATGAAGGGAAGAATACGAAAGTTTTGGATGTAGAATACCCAGAAGTTTTAGCTGTTTTGAGACCTTAATTTTCCTCGTTGAATTGTTTGGCTGAAATTACAATCCAAATATCCAAAAGGAGATAAACGAGATATTGTTGAATTTCTGAAATTGGATGGTTTGTAGAATAATTTTGTTGGAAAAGCCAAATTAGAATTTTTACCATACAAAATACTCTCACTGATAGCAAAAGTATACCCGTTAACGTTTTCATTATCCAAAATTACAACTATTTATTTACAAAGACAACGCCATGGTAAATTTACGAGACTTAATTAAAGAGGCATTGGAAGAACACTTAGATAAATCTCTTATTTTAAAAGAGAATATTGAAATTTCAGAATCCTTACAATATCACATTGATAATGGTTTAACTCTAACAAATAATATTTTCAGAGTATATTCGAAAAGTTATTTTGACTTGGTAAATGAAGTGAGAAATTTGTGGAAAGAAGGTAGGATTGAGTTAAATGAGGAGGATACTTTAATGGTTGAATCAGATTTAGGACAAAGAGTTAAAATCCGTGGTGAAATCGTTTATTTGGATGCGCCTTACATTGTGGAAGAGGAAGAAGATATTATTGAGGAAGCGGAACACAGAGGTAAAAAAGTAAATTTAAACAAACCTTTCAGAACACCAGGTGGTCCCAAAAAGTTTGCGGTCTATGTGAAAAGTCCCGGTGGTGGAGTAAAAAAGGTAACATTCGGTGACCCAAATCTTAGAGTCAGAAATAGAAATAAAGGGGCTGCAAAATCTTTCAGAGCAAGACACAAATGTGACCAAAAAAAAGATAGAACCACAGCTGGTTATTGGTCATGTAATGTAGGAAGATATGCTAAACAACTTGGTTTGTCCTCAAAAAATTCTTGGTAATGGATTTGGAAGTTTTGAAAACATATTTACAGAATTACTTCAACTCTATTTTGAATACAAGATATAGTAAAATTACTGAGGAAAAAGGTATGGGTCCGATAGAGTTCACCCTTTATGACATTATAAAAGGGAGTTATCAACCTCCAATATTTCATATTTTTTTAGATTCAGAACCCATGATGAAAAAATCTCACACTAACAAGCCTTGGGCAATCATGTTTATGAATAGTGTGGAAGATGATATTAAAAATTTTATGAGAGCACTTTCTATAAATTTCCCAATAAAAATACATTGGAACAAAAGACCAATTTTCAAAAATGCAACCCTATCAGCAGACTATTAATGACGGCAAAATTTTACGTACATTTAGTCCCAATATTGATTCCGAAGAACTGAAATGGCATCAAGATTTAAGAGACAGGAAAGTAACCATTTTGGAATCCGGTGGGTGGTCCTTCCAAATGGATGACGGTTTGCCGAACAAATTACAGATTGCCGAACAAATTTTTATTCCGAAATTTGTTTGGCACAGAGTAATAAAAGGTCACTCTGATTTAATTGTCGAAATCGAGGAATTTTGATTAGTTGACAGTAGGAGGAGAAATTTCTGAGGTTACTGTTGTTGTCCAAGTCATTTCGGGAACGGCCGTTGGTAGGTCTTCTTCTGTATAAAATCTTTGTCCTCTTATTGGAGGAGCCACCTCATTAACAGGTTCGGCAACACGAAGTTCATGTTTATGAATGTCCCCTAAACACTCTTGATGAACCTTTTCCTGTAGTTCATCACTGCACAAATTTTTATTTGTATCTTTTGATTTGAATATTTTTCTAACAATTGGAAACAGGTACTCGTCTGCGTCAACATCTAAATAATCGACTCTCGTATCTTCAGCATTCCAAAAACTCATATCCTGTTCGCTGAGTGATTTGAAACCCGCAAACTTGTAACCCGTGTATTTGTTTATAAAATAAACTAAAATACCTTGACGCCAGTATCTTTCGAAATATTGTTTGTCAGTTTGATAAGTGGTGCACCATCTTGTTGACGCTCCGTATCTCGCAGATGATGCAAATGTGAGAGGTCTAACAATAACCCATTTATCATCTTCATATTCTTTTATCACTTGACCTTCTAACTCCCGATTTAATTCTTTGATACTTGCTAAAGAAACCGCATTTCTAATGTCTTCTATTGTACTATAAGAAGTTACATCATTGTTGTCGATTCTTTTATTTTCCATCAAAGAGACAAAATCTCTCAAAGTTTCGAAATGACTATTTGGATAGAAATCCATCAAGTACCTCACGAAATAATTTTGATTTTCACTGAAACCTTTGGTGTTAATACCTAAATTAGTAAGAAAGGTTCTATATTCCATAATCACTTTGGGTACTTCATCTTTTGGAAATTGCTCATTCATTCTCCATCTTTTACTAAAGATTTTACAGAGTAACGGGAAATATTTGTATGAACTTGTAGGGTCAATAGCTTTGAATACATCAAACATAGTAACGTTAAGTTCAGGATATTGTTTTTTTAATTCATCCAATCGAGACATAAAGGAGTTTTTTTGAAAAATAGTTGAAATAAAATTCATGGTCAAATAAAAAAGAAGGTGAGTTATTCACCTTCTTTCTGCGGAGGCTCAGGGATTCGAACCCCAGTTACCCTTACGAGTAATTCAGTTTTCAAGACTGACGCATTCGACCGCTCTGCCAAACCTCCATTTGTTTGATTTATTTAAAAATACTATATTTGTGGTATGAAAACAACAATAATTTCAATTTTTTTGGTTTTGTCCATGAATTGTTTTTCACAGACAACGGACTTACTTTATATTCCAAAACAGAAATCCCTGATTCTAACTTACTCCAACTACAGCCCAATAGGTTTCTATATTGGAGGATATTTCATAACGAATTTTCCACAACCCTACATTTACACAACACCAATTTCAATAATCAACCGAGCAGGAATAAATTTGAATTTCAATAATAAAGTCTCATTGATGGGTGGTTTTTTTATTGAATCATACTCAGACAGTCTATCACTAAAACCTGATGTTTGGATTAAAATAAATCCACTAAGAACCATTCTGAAGACTGATAGAGGATTTGATTTTTCTCTCGGCGTCAACTATATGAAAGGTTTCAGATACGCTGTAGGTTTATCTATACCAATACGTGGTATTTATTGATTATGGAAGAAGAGGTTCTCAAATACCTTCAGAAAAAATTTAAAGGTAAAACCATTGAATATGATGGATATAAATACGACTTTTTGGATGTTTATATCGAAGACTATCATTTTACATTTGTAGTAAACACTATTTTACCTGTAAAAGGTGGTGCATACCTTTTGGAAAAAATTTATGAAAACATAGGGGATATTGTTGGAGACTTTTTTTATTCTATAGGAAAACAATTTACTATCTCCGTAAATGTTTTAGTTGACGGTAAGGATGTAAAATCTAGTTATCTACCGTGGCAAGACGTGGTAAAAATATTTGAGTTAGCAAATCTTAATGCAAACACAGACACTTTTTTTATTTCTGATAAAGATTATAAACACAACTTTGAAATAAAAGTCAAGTTTTATCCACCAATAAAAATCTCAAACGCAGTTCAATTTGATGATGGAGTGGGACTTATCGTTTACGTAGACATTATTGAAATAAAAATGGATGGAGAAGAAGTGATGCCAAATTTTGATAGCGAAACAAATATCGGGGTTTTTAGAGAGATTATTGAAGAATTTAATGATTTTCACAACAAGATTGAAAATATAATGTATGATGTTTTGGAACCTCAATTACAATTTGGGAGTAATGAATCTTTCTATTACAATGCTTACGTCAGATTCAAGAAATATAGGGCAATTCCGTTAGAAAGTAAAAGTGGTTACGTCGGTGATAAAGAAATTTTTGTCCAGTTATTTAATTCTCTTTGATATTTTTTTGATAACTTCACTTAGAACTTCCGAACCAACCAAGACAAGCCCTGAAGCTACAATTCTTTCAGTTATGTTTTCGGCTGTTTTTTCAAAATCACCAGAACCCCGAACCAAATTTTGAATATCAAGAATTATTGGAATTAAAAAAGAATAACTTATTAGTTCGGAAATACTTGTAATAGATAGTTGTAGAGAATTTAAAAAACCTAAGAAAGCTTCTCTTAATTTTAGACCTTTTGTATAAACTTTCAGAAAAATTTGTTCTAATCCTTCTTCTTTTATTTTGGAGTATATCTTTTCAAACAAAGATTTATTGTCAAAATATATGATTGATACAACACCCAATAATATGAGAGCGGCCTGATTTTCATCAACTTTGAACTCACTAGTTCTTATATATTCATCCAAAGGCAAAACCAAACCACCCACAGAGGTTCCCCAAGTTGAAAGTAACTTTAAATTTAATGCAAATTTTCTTTTTACCTTATTAATCAAATTATTGGTGAAGGCGTTTAGAATTCTCATGTTTTCTGCAAAAAAACTTTTGTATCCCTCGTTCATCAAAACTTTAAGTTGTCCCTCGGTGATTAAGAAATTCATATTCAATAAATACATCGTATATTTATTTAGTATGAATAAAGGTCTTAATCCTGAATTGAACGTTGGCGATAAGGTTGTTTGTTACCACATGGAAGGTGAGATGAGTGTGCCGCCAGGCACAAAAGGCGTTGTTACAAATAAAAGTATTGACCCATTTGTAAAAGATGGGTTTATGTATAAAGTAGAATGGGAAAACGGTTCTACATTACCTATTTTATCAGATACCGACACATGGAAAAAAGTTGAACAAGAAATCCGAGAGGAAAAATCTTTTGACCCGATGATGGATTTATTCAAAAAAAACAAATCTTTATTCAAACATTTCGATTTGGATTTTTTCAGAAAGTTTCTATTAAAATTAAGAGAATCAGGAATTACAAATATGTACGGCTCATCACCTCTTATCTATGCGGGAAGGGACCACATTGAAAGATATTATGGTGAAGGAAAAGAGGACGATGAGAGTTTTCAGGAGTTGTTGGACATTGCCGACCAATCAAGGGACAAACTTGTTTCAGGATTAGTTAGTTTCGCAAAGGAACAAAAAATTGATTTAGAAGACGAAAACAAACTAAACCAATTAGCAAGACAATTTGCAAAAGATATACTTGTTATGTATATCAACACCTTTTAATTACTCAGTGGTGCTTTTATTGGTGGGTGTGATTTATAATTGATAAGTTCAATTTCTGAAACATTGATTTTATCCCATAGGATTTTATATCCCTCTTGATATTGATATTCAAAATTCAATGAGATTTCGGGTAAAGGGTAAGGTTCTCTTGTCGATTTTGGTGTTGGTGTCCAATATGGGTTATCAAAGTCAACTTTTTCTTTTTCGTTATATTCAAAACCTGTTTCGTAGTTGTTAGCAAACCAAATATGATATCTTTCTTCATAACCTAATTCACGACCAATTTGTTGTTTTGCTTGTTCAATATGATTGGAATATAGATGTACGTCGCCGAGGTTTCCTATTAGTTGGTCAGGAACCATGTTAACTTCCTTAGCGATTAGTGAAAGTAAAAGTCCGTAAGATGCGATATTGAAAGGTAAACCTAAGAATGTATCCACTGAACGTTGATTCCACATTAAAGAAATTGCTCTTGATGGTACGTAATCCAAGGGGTCGATATTTTTGATATACCCCCTTTTTTCGTATTCTGCCACTCTTTCTTCGATAGAAAGCTCCCTTGTATAAACTTGAAATCCGTAGTGACATGGAGGCAAAACCATTTCATCAAGTTCAGCTACATTCCATGCAGATACCATAAGTCTTCTTGAATCAGGATTAGTTTTCAATTGATGGATTAGGGTCTGAATTTGGTCGTACCAAATTGAACCACGTCTATCATCATCATTCAAATCCATCCAACCTTGCCATTTTCTCCATTGTTTACCATAGATTGGTCCTAATTCACCCCATTTTTTACCCCAAGTTTCATTGTTCTTCACATGATGAATGAATTCTTCTTTAGATAGATACATACCATCTAAACTTGTTGAGGAGTTTTTAAGATAGTTTTTATAGGCGTCTCCGTCCCAAATATGACAACCATTATCAACAAGGAACTTGATATTAGTATCACCACGTAGGAACCAAAGGAGTTCAGTTACAATTGATTTCCAAGCCATTTTCTTTGTTGTCAGAAGAGGAAACCCTTCTTTCATATTATGTCTAATCGTGTAACCGAAGATAGACTTTGTACCCGTACCGGTTCTGTCCGTCTTTTCTACTCCATAGTCAATAATGTCTTGTAAAAGTCGTTGATATTGTTTGTCTAAGTTATTCATTTATATAATTTAATCCTGCATGAAGTTTAACGTTATCCATCGAAAGTCTATAAGCCTCCACTCTATCCATTTTGGGGTTGAGTTCCAAAATACGTCTTGCATTTTCTAAAACTTCTTCTCTCACTCTTAATTTTTCTGCTTCATGAAGAAGCTCGTCCACAATTTCTTCGTTAGTCATTTTTTTTATTTTTCCATTCTTGAATCATATAGTTTATGTTGTCAGAAAGGTAATCCATTTTGGATAACCATTCGAGAAGCTCGTCTTGACCATCATATTTTCCCTTTTCATAACATTTCTGCATGGCATCAACTAAACCCTCCTGATTTAATAAGACACTATGAACATTATGTTCACGAATTAGGTCGATATAATTTTCTTTTGTCATTTTTCAATAAACATTACGGTGTTTGCAATTGGAAGTCTTGCAACAGGTAATCTACCAACTTCAGGTAGTTCCTGTAAAACTTCATAATAACCTCTATCATCTACTTTTACGGTCGGTACAGACCCGAAGTTGGAAATAATTTTTGAGTCACCAACAGGTCCATCAAGTACCTTGACTGTTTTTTCGGTTGTGTTGAATACTAATGTGTGCATTTGTTTGTTTTTGTATTGTAAATTTAAGAAAAAAAGAGCATAAAAAAAACAAGTAAGCTCATAAAAATTTTTGGCGAATAGTAAATTACCAAGATACTATCAAAAATCGAGAAGTTCACTTGTTTAATTAAAACTACCATTCTATAACACCAAAGTCAACTCAAATGTAAAAATTAAACTATTTATAAAGAAAAATTACTATGCAGTATTGGAGTTTAGGACAAATGTCAAACGAGGAGAAAGAAAATATCTTATCCAAACATAAACAAGTTTATAATGGTTATCAAACAATGCAACCCAAAGTTGATAATACACAACCTCTTCATGTTCAAGACTTTGCAAAAGATAAGTTGGGTGCAACTATTACAAATGATGGTACTGTAAAACCTTATACCGATTATAGAATAAATGAGTCACACGTAATGGATACTTGTGAACAGTGTGGAGGAACAATGAACGAAGGAGAGTGTTCTGAATGTGGTTGGGGTGGACAAATGAACGAAAAAGTTGATATAGAAAAGGTTATAAAAAAAGGGGTTAAGAAAGCTAAGGAATTTGTCTATGGTAAAGAAAAAGATTTGAAAAAACCTTATACAGCGGAAGCGGTTGATAAAATTGTTTCATCAATCAAAGGCTCCAAAAACGAGGAACAACTCAAAAGTACTTTGAAAATGTTCGAAAATTTTTTGGATACCAATGATGATGTTTTGGAGGTCTACAAAAAAAGAATAATCAATGCTTTCAAGAAAAAAGCCCAAGAACTCGATTTCTATTTGGATAAATCCATGTTAAAAAAATTGGACATCAAGGAATATAAAACAGGAAAATTATCTGACATCTATCACGAAGAGGATTTGAATCCATCAGACGATTTCGATTATGTAGAGGGTGGTGGAAATGATTACGGTACTTTCGAAAAAATGCATCACATGAAAGATATTAAAACTGAGGAAACCGCAACATCTAACGCACCTCTATCTTACGGAAAACATTACAACGAAATTGAACCTCCTTATGATTTTAAATCAAACGGACCTGTCGGTGATGGTGGAACTTTGAGACAAAAAGATGTAAATGAAGGTAGTTACACTGGCGGTGGAAATTCTCCAGATTTTGAAGCCGATATTGACCCAGCATTTGATTTTGAAACGGATGGCCCAATTGAGGATACTTACACTGAACCAGCCGATGATATGGACCTCGATGAAAAACAAGTTTGGAAACCCTACGATTTTATTTCAGGAGGGGCTGACAACGGGGGTGATGTGTACCCGATGAATGAAGATGGAGAGTGTGAAGAATGTTGGGAAAAAATGGAATCAGCATGGACTGAAGAAGTTGATGAACAAGATGTTTCTGGTGTACAAGGAATATATGGAGCGGCAGAAAAACCATATGCGTTTGTTAGCACGGGCCCTGGAAAAGCGGGTCCATATCAAACTCATAGTTGGGGAGGAGAGGAATTGAGTGAGGAAGGTTATGAATCAGAGGATGAAGACGTTTATTGGGAGAAAGATTTGGAACCAAATGAACTCGATTTAGATTTGGTTAAATTCAATCCTGAGGATAAATCTTGGGAAGAAATCACTGCACATACAGGTGAGGATGAATTCTCACATTTAAGTGAAGATTTGAAAGAAAATTTGGAAAAACAACAGGGAAAAATTCTCGAAATGTTCGAGAGGTTCAAAAGATTTCAGTAAAAACGTCCTCAAAAGAGAATTTTTTCAATTCTTCAAAAGAAAATGTCTTTTTTGATTGGGATTCAATATCATCTTTGAAAACAATTAAATCTACTATTCGATTATTCATTAAGTTTGAGTTTTTCAATAATCTTTTGAGTTCATTCACTTTATATGTAATCCAAAAGTCCTCTAAATTATTCCGTTGATAAAGTTGATACTTTGGTAAAAAAATATTGTAGGTCTCCAAGTTAGTTTCCAAAGACAATTCTGAAAATCTATAATCTTCAGTAAAATTGAAATTTAAAACTCTTTGATATGGTTCGCACCACTCACTAAGTACTTTTTTTTGGTATACGTTCAAAATAATTAAAATCTTTTTTTCAGTATTTTCTTGAAAAAAGAATTCTTTGAGATTTGAGACATCGAAAGATATATCTCCTTCATAATCTGTGAAATAATTTTTTTTCTTATTTTCGAAGAACTTTGGGTGGAAGTTATTTGAGATACAATTATCAAATTCATTTTCATTAACATCTAAGTTTTTTGTGTGGAAGTAATCTAAAATTTTGGATTTTTCTAAGAAAAAACTAAAATTGTTTCCATTATCAACAACATAAAAACTATCTCCAATTATATTTTTCTTGACCTGACGAATTTCTGTAACAAGATTATTGTTTTTTAGTAAATTTGAATATGAAACACAAATACTACCCATGTGTCTATTTTTAGAATAAATTTTGGTGTTAAAAACAAAATCTGTCATTCTTAAAATGACAGGTTCAAATTTTAGGTGCTCAGAAACCTTTTCAAAATTTTGAAAATCTGGAACTTCTGAAGCTTCGGAAAAACAAATTATATCTTCAAAATCCAATAATAGCTCAGAAAAAATATCAAATAAACTTTGGGAGTTTACTGATAACCAAGTGTCGTTATTGTCCGTTTCAATAATCGTAATTTTATCTATCCATTCAGAACAATTTTTTTTCAATCTATTAATTTCTGAAAAACTATTTGGTATTGTTATGATTATGTGATAAAGGTTCTTATAAACATTTTTTAGATGATGTTTGAGTATATCCAAATCTTCATTGAGATTAATTACCTCAACAATTTTATTTTTTTTTAATTGACTAATCATATTTGTTGAAATCAGTTTCTTTTTTCTTATACTTAAAATATAAAAATTTTTTCAAATGTCACTATCAAGATATTTTCTAAACGAACATCGTGGAACCATGAACCACCTGAATTATTATTATTTTACAGACGCTTTCACTAAAGATGAGCTGATAGAAATAAGAAGAATTGGTGATGCATTACCTAAAATGTCTGGCACGACTGTTGGAGATGATGAAGATGAGCACGTTTCAGATTACAGACAGAGTGAGATTGCGTGGATAGGAGATAACGATGATACAAGGTGGTTATTTGAAAAAATGGCAGACCTTTGTAAGATTGCAAATAAATATATGTGGAACTTTGATATATGGGGATATCAAGACGGATTTCAATACACTGTTTATTACGGAGATGGAGGTCACTATGATTGGCATGCAGATTTAGGTCCAGGTATATCTAACAGGAAAATATCTTGTGTTCTACAACTTTCTGACCCAGGTGAATATGAAGGTGGTGATTTACAAATGAACCCAGGGGGAAATATTTTGACAGTTCCAAAAGGTTTGGGAACTCTTTGTTTTTTTCCATCGTTTCTACTTCATCGAGTTACCCCATTAAATGGCGGTGTTAGGAAATCTTTAGTAAATTGGTTTTGTGGTGCAAATTTCAGATAATAAAGTTCCAAGAGAAGTCATTACAATAAAAGACTTTCATAGAGTTGCTAAAGAAAATGAATTTTTCATTTGGCATTTCTTACAAAAAAATCAATGTGCTGGATATCACGAATTATGTTCCTATTTTGATAATTACACAGGGGAAATGAGTGAAATCACTCACACAATAAAATACCTTTTTAACTCCATAGACATCCCTTACTTTGAATCCTACACAGAGGAAAGTGTGGATTTTTTACTTGATTTAGGTTTCAAAGAAAACTTCTTGTATCAAAGAAGTTCGAAGGATGGTTTGTATAAAACCAAAGAACAGAAATTTTCACCATTATTCATTGCTTTCAATCGTTTCATAATGGTTGGTTCTTCACCTCAGAAATGTTACTGCTCTGATTATTTGGTAGAATTAATAATGGAAATTAATCCAAAATTCATTTTAAATTCACATTTTGATTAGCGTTCAGTGTTGAAGAAAAACACTTGAAATAGTCTTCCGTCATACATATCTCTTCCGAAATAATCCAATGATACGTGGTAATTATCTGCACGGTACATAATCATTCTATTGAATACGTTACCAATTCTGTCGACCAAGTCCCACTTAGTCATATCCTGACAGTCGAAACCCGGAGGTGCTAACTCTTTGTATCCTGGTTCATTTTCTCTTTTATAGTCATAGTGCATCCATCCTGTTGCCTTATGTCTGAATATACCTGTTCCAGAGTTGAGAGGGGCATCAGGGGTTAGATAAAGAACAGCGGCCCAATCTGTTGTAGAATCTGCATGTATCCAAGACCTATCAGCCGCAACTGTGTATTGAAAAGAACCTGTATAATTATTTTCAGGGTCATCACTACCCCAATAAGTGATTTCACCCGCGAAAGGGTATAAAATGTCTCTTAATCTTTTTTTCAAAGCAGGATTGAGAAACGACTTGGTTCTTTGACCAGGATAGTTTCCACGAACTTTGAATTCTTGTTTAAGTGCAAAATCTCTGACCTCCATTGGGTTTTCATAAAAATCATCTATGGTAAGTGAATTGAATCTCATATCAATCTTTTTGATAAAACTAATGCAAAAATTCACGAAATCAAATTAAAATTTTTTTGACTTTTCATACATTTTATAATATTTCTATATAAATTAATTGAAATGGAAATCAAAGAGATAGTATCATATTTTTTAAATCCTGACTCCAATATGTTGGAGGTGTCTTTTAGAACTATTGTGGACAATGATGAAGTTTTGAGAACTGACAACATTGAAGGCTCGGTTATTGAAGATTATGGTTTTGATTTAGTCACAGAAAACTTCGATTTTTTTGACGACGAATTTGAAAACGATGAAGTCGAGGAAGAAAAAATTGAACTTGATGAAGATGAACTTATAACATTCTTGAATGAGTATTATACGGTTAACCCTCATTCATTACCAGCTGCGGATTTTTATTAGGGACCAACTCTTGTCCATACAAATGTAAGGACTTGTTTTTCACCAAATTTACCTCTTGCCCAACTACCTGTACTTTGGAGTTGTAAGGTCTCAATTCCATCTTCTTCAATATGAAAAGTTAGGGTTTTGGAACCTGTTTGATTTTCATAGTCGAATTGTAAATACCCGTGATTGTAGGTGGTGTTATTGAGAACTCTATAAAAGATAAAGTTTGGAGATGAACCATATTCCCAAATGTCATTTCCTGAGGAGCTAACACCTAAAAGATTCATTCTGAGCGTCGAGTAATCTAAGTGAATATAAAACCGATTTAAAACAATACTATCAAATGGTTTTGGTAAATTTGAATTCAAATAAACAGAGCCCGCTCGATAAAGTGAATCTTTTGAAACGTTTTGGTCAACAGAGGTAACATCCAAAAGGGTAAGTTTATATTTTCCACTAAGTGTTAAATCTGAAATAGGTAAAGCATACCTTTCACAAGAACTTAGTAGAATAATAAGTAAAGAGAAAATTAGGTGTCTCATTTGAAAAAAATAAAAAAACTATTTCATTTTTCAAAATAATTATAGGTATGAATCTTAATACTGATTTTCTTATAGATTTTTTTAGAAAATACACCACAACAGAAAAAAAAGAAATGGGGGAACAAGAGGACGCTGGTGGTGCCGGTGGTGGAAAAGGAAATAACCCGTCGAAATGGGCAGACACAGTAGGTGGACCGACAAGAGGTGTTGCCAACAGTTTACCAAAAAAGGGACAGTATTGGGCTTCAATACACGGAGGTCCTAAAAGAGGCGTTGCAAATAAGTTAGGAACTGCTTAATGAAAAAAAATATCCAAAATATCAGTAGAGGAGAAAATATTTCTTTTTTGACTCAAAGAAACTACTTCGGAGAAAAAAAAAGTCTATCAAAATTATTTGAACAGGGTGGATTTGGTGGTGTTGGTACCTCACCTGAACAAGTAAAAAAAATGGAAGACAAAATTACTCAATCTGAACTAGAGAAAACTAGACAGAATGACTTGAAATCATCTTTTGATGAAAGATTTGAAATTTATGATATTCCCTATCCAAACTCACACGATAATGATAAAACGATTATTTTACCAATTAAGAGTAGGGTTTCATTTTATGAAGGGGTTGAGGATTTGAGAAAAAGTTTTTTCAAGGGATGGGAAGGAACACAGTATGCCAATCAAATTCCAAAGGATTTCCAATTACCAAAAGTTCAACCTGGAACTTTGAGAACATTTGTCACCCCCGACGAAAAATGGTACAAATTAACTCTCGTCAGAAATGAAAATGGGTACTGGAAATTCGATTGGTTTTTTGATGAAAACAATCAACCATTTATACAACAAAATTACTTCGATGAGGAACTTCCAAAAATATACCTTAAGGAGGAGGAAACATGGTGGGATTTATGGAGTGGGTGGACATTAACCTTGTTATCGATTGCTGCGGCAGCTTTAATTCCTGGTATGCAAGGTTTATTATTATCTGCGGCAATAGATTTAGTTGTGGCAGGTAATGCTTTAGTAGAAGGAGACGGATTGGGTGCGATAATTTCAACCCTTTTAGCTTTTGCCCCTTTCCTTTCGTATTCAGTAAAAGGGTTGGGAAGATTTTCATCTCAGGAAGTTAAAGCTGTAAGTTCAAAATTTGCAAGAGCTGAGACTGAGGCGGAAGTGAAAGCAATTTACAAAAGGTTGAGTGATAAAGAAAAAATATTAGTCAGAGGAGTGATGTCTCAAGAGCCAAAACAGTTTTTAAAACTTCTTGATGAAAACATTTGGAAAGTTTATGAAGAGGGATTGAAAAGAGGTACATGGAATGCTAAAGATGTTGTTAATTCTGTGAACAAACTCATAAGTGAAAAAAAATTACCAATGCCTGAGCTGGCTAAATGGTGGCAAAAAAATCCAAATCTTACAAGATTTGGTATTGATTTAGGTACCACTGGTTTAATTCTTGCAGGTTCAACCCCTTTTGTACTGAAACAAGAATTAGAAAAAACTCTTTCGAAAACTAAAGAGATGATAAGCACTGGAGAAAAAAGGTCCTTGACTCCTGAAGAACTGAAAAATCTCAAAAACAACTTCTGGGAGGAAAATAATGAGTAAAAATAAAACTAACAACTGACCTTATATTTATAAAGAAAAGAAATGAAGAAAGTATTATTATCAGAGGTTAATAGAATTAACGAATTAATGGGATTATCTTTATTAAATGAAGCCACTGGCAACCCACTTTTGACAATAATAAAAAGACTCGGAGCGGGTTTGGAAAGAGAAATATTAGCAGTCACAGGAGAAGAACTTAGTAATCTTAGTGCTAAAGGAGTTTCGAAACTATTAGGTTCTAAAAGCCCTGCGTTGAAACCATTGATTATTTCAATATATCAAGAGTTGATTCCAGGTATGACCAAGGCAATGTTTAATGCTAAAACTTTCGATGAATTAGTTGATGAGTTAGCACTCCAAGGGGTTTCTACCAACAATATCAAAAGTTTAATGAAAAGAGCCGGTGAGGATTGGGGTGAACCAAGGGGAGGTTTTCCTGCTAACCCAAAACTCGGGACTTCCAAAACCAAACCAAAGCCAGTTGATGGACCGAAACCTCCCAAACCTCAAGAATTGACACCTACAAGTATGGATTTGGCAACTTTGATGGCGGAAGGGGCTTCAGCAGAGCAAGCTGTAGTTTCTTGGTTTTCAAAAAGATTAAAAACTCTTAATTTACCCAAAATTCCAGCCGACCAAGTGGATGATTTTTTAACAGAGGTTGTTGCTCAAGTAAAAGCAAAAATACCTCAAATAAGCAGATTGGAAGTAGACTCAAAAAGAATTTTGCAAGAGTTTCAAACTCTACCAAGAGAACAACAAAGGGAAATTTTAATAAAAGTCCAGAAAGAAATGTATAAAGGAGGGATTTGGTCTGATTTTGCAAATTCGTTCAAATTATTTGATAACCCTAATCTTAAACTTTATGGATACAAAGAAATAATGAAAAAAACTTTGGGGTTAAACATAGCTTTAACGATTTCTACAATAATCTCTGACGTAATCAGAGCTATATATGATTTCAAAGAAGATATTAATTGGAGAGGACACTTCGGATTGAATTGGTTCCCAGCGTTGTTGGCTAAATTAAGCGTGAATTTTGTTCCCTATTTCAACGTCGCGGCTAATTTTCTTTTATTTTTAGAATCAATAATTCAAGGTTTCATAGATTATGGACTTAGGAGTGGAAAAAAAGATGAAACAGATGGATTGGATAATCTGATGCAACAAGGAGGTTCTGGAAATAAGTAATAGTTCAAAATAATATGAATTGTGGCAATAGACTATAACATACAAAGAAATAAACTTTACACGACTTTGTTGTCAACGGAGACAAGTAAAGGGAACCCTTTTTTAGATAAAAAGTATTCATTTACTGATTTTTACAAAAGATTTTTTTCTGCGGACCAAGGTGTAAAAGATTTATACAATGCTTTGACCACAACAAAAAAAAAGTCAGGTGAATTTTTTTTAGACCCAAAAAAATACACTTTAGCAAATTTTTATTTTTCGTTTGGATGTGATTTGACATTTGCACCAAAGGAATTCTGTGAAGCTCAAAAATCCAAGTTTTCAGGAAATTATGTTGATGGGAAAGCCAAACTTTCAATTACAGACATATCAGGTAACTTGAGTTATATTTTAAAATCTGACAAAGATATTACAATTCCGGTCATTAATAAGAAAATCGACCCTGAAATCAAAGGAAACCTCACAAACAAAGTTGGTGATGTATACGTAGATAAAAAATCTTGGGGAGAAACTAGATTTAATTTTATAGATGACGGTAAAGGGAATATAATTCAGATAAATGTAGAGGTTGTTGCAAGTGCAATGAATAAAGAATTGAAATTAGCATCATATAATTTCACCAAAAATGACTCTGAGGTTAGTCCTGAGGAGGATAAAGAAAAGGAAGAAGATGGAGAGTGGACTTGGAGGGAGGTTCCAAAAGCCGCTTGGGAAGCACTCAAGAAAGCGGGTAAATGGGTTAAAGAAGAAGGTGGAAAGTTTTGGGCATATTTAAATGCTGAAGGTGAGGCAAGAGATGCTGAAGAAAATATTTGGGGTTGTATCAATAAATACAATGAAAATTGGGGTTATTATAAGTTACTTCGTGGTGGAACAGGTAGCGGACCTGATTATTTTTACGAGTTTAGCACTTATAAGATTGACGGGAAAAAAACAATATTTGTTTATTTTGAAGATGGTAAATTCGTTCTTAGAAGTTTTGATACGAACCAAGATATACCAGGTCAATCTGGTAAATGGAGTTGTCTTGAAGGTGGTGGATACAAATTAGATTATGATGATGGAAGGAAAGCTGTTTTCGGTATGAATGAAAAGGAATCGAAAATACAATCATCATCCGACCAACAAAGTAATCAACAATCAAATCAACCAATTGCCGCTTGTAAGAGCATGATTAGTTGTCCAAGTTTTGTTGATTATGTAAATAAAAACTTGGAATATAAAGTTTGTATGAAATGTCCTGAAATACAAAAATTTCAAAACAATCCAGTTTTAAAAGTAATTTATTTCAGAAAATTAAAAGAAAATAACCTTACTCAGAAAACTGATGAAGTTTTTGGACCAATAATGAAATCTGCAATAGAGGAATATCAAGAAATGAATGGAATTAGAAAAACAGGAAGTATTAATCATGATACTTTTATTGCACTTGAAAACGATAGTACTGGTAGAGGTTCTTAAACAGGATATTTATTTTATATAAAAAAAATATGATGATTAATAAAAAAAATATTTCAGAGCAAAATAATAATGACCCAAACGCGGAGTTTTTGAAAAGGGCTATTGAATTAGGTTGTTTCAGGCAATTTACAGAAGCTTTAGCACCAAAAGGTCTTAGAATAGACCCAAACCCTGTTCAAGAAAAAAATGGTGAGTTTGTATTGAAAGCCACAGGAAAAAAGTCAGGTAAAACTTATTATGTTCATGCAAGTCCTCAACGAATTGTTGATGCAACAAATCCCTCAGAATTTTTTGAATGGGATTGTCCAAGTCTTGGTAATAAATCTGAAAGAGTTCAGTCCGATATTGAAAGACTACGTTCAAGTAGAGAAGAACAAAGTGGTATAGATTGTGTAAATACTTTTAAAGAACTCTATGAAAACTATCTAGCTGTTAGTAAAGGTGGCGCTACCTTAGATACAACACTTGTTGATAGACTTAGAAGAAATGCTCAAGCATGTTTAATTAAACCAGAAATAAAAAGAAAGTTATTTTTGGGTAAAATACCAGGAATAAATCAAAGATTTGAAAAAATATTTAATGAATTGAAATCTATCAATCCTGCGGACACACGATTGAAATTTTTTAGATTGGTTGAAAGTGATGGAATATCTAAATTGATAAAAAAATCATTGATGGAGTTCAAACAGATAAAAGAAAACAAAGAAATTGAAAAGAAAATTTTTGAGTCAAGAATTAATATGGTATTTGAGGGTTTTGATAAATTTGAAAATCTCAGTTCACAAAAAAAAGTTAAGACTGGTTTCAAAACCCTCAGGGAAATTCATGAAATTCAGAAATCCACGTTGGTTACCGAAACATTGGGTAGTTTGTTTAAGGGTATTTACGGAAAATCTTTTGAGTCATCAATAGGTTCAATTTCAGAACCATTATTCAATATGATTTTTACAAAAATTTCATTGGACGAAGATTTGAAAGGTAAAATTATAGATAATTTACAATCGAAGACAGAACAATTGATTGCTAGTATGGATAGTTGTTTTGATTTATCAAAGTTTTTGACTGACATCATCACTGAAGAGTATGTAAAAAAATTGGACAATGAAAAACAATCTGGTATGAATGTTTTACAATCCGCTTTAATGAATGCTGTAGATGACGAAATGTTCAGAAAAAATTTACAAACAAAAATAGAATCAGAAGTTTGTAAGCTTTATGAAAAATTCACAGAAAATGCAAAAAATTTGATGGTTAGAATGAACGCACTTTAATCATCAATATAAAAGAAAAGAGCAAAAAGGGGGTGTTCTAAAATCTAAAAAAAAGAAGGGTTATCTACCCTTCTTTTTTGTTTTGACTACCTCATCAATTATTCCGTACTCTACGGATTCTTCTGCAGTTAACCAGAAATCCCTTGAGGCGTCTTCTGTGACCTGTTCAGACGTTTTTCCACAGAAGTCACCTAACAACTCGAATAAAATTTTATTCGTTTTTTCCCACTCTATAAAGTTTATACGAGCGTCTTGGATATTTCCACCGGCACCACCTGAAGTTTGATGTAACATTGTTTTTGAAAATCTCAAAGAAGAACGTTTCCCTTTTGTACCTGCACCCAAAAGAACTGAACCCATAGATGCTGCCATACCCGTGTTTACTGTTCTGATGTCACATGAAATATATTGCATTACGTCAACCATAGAGAGACCTGATTTAACACTACCTCCAGGAGAATCAATATGCATGGTTATATCTGACTTATCAGAAGAGTCCAAAAACATTAATTGAGCTTGTACAATTGTGGACATACGGTCATCAACAGGTCCTGCAACCCATAAAAGTCGGTCTCTCATCAAACGAGAGAAAATGTCCATTTGAGTAACACGTAATTCTCTTTCTTCTAAGATGTAGGGTGTCATTGAAGATTCAATCTTCAAACCTTCATAATGTAAATCGAGAGAGTTTTTACCGAGGTGTTTAACGTAGTAATTCTGAAATTCTTTTCCAATTTCCATATTTGTGATTTTTCACAAAAATAGAAATTATTTATGACAATCCCAAAATATCATCAGCAATTTCTTGAGACGAAAGTTCGGTCCATTTTCTCGGGTGTTGATAAGACCAAAAAGTCTTCCAATTACCAAACCAAATTAAATCTTTTTTTCGAGGGTCTAAAGTTCTATAGTCAGTGCTGTCTTTTGGAAATCTTCCGATGTTATACGTTTTATATACATCTATGTATGGAATGTTATAGTAAGTGATAAAAGATTTATTTATATCATCGAAAGGAGTTTCTACAATTGGAGTACAACCATGGATTCTAACATATTCTTGAACTCTTTTCACCCAAAGTTTGCATTCCTCATAACTTTCGGTTTTCAAAATGAATCGAACTAATTTACCGTAATCATTGAATCGGTGTGAAAAAATCCTGTTCATACCGTGTTCAGGGACATACTTGTATATAAGAATTTCCCAATCACCATAAAATTCTATAGGTAGTTTGAAATATGGACAAAAAGATTTTTTAGGAGATATAGGATAAGACTCCACTGTGTAAGGAGTTTCATCATTTTTTAGATATTCTTTTACTTCGACGTAGTAAGATTCGTCAGGACCTGACATTCTAACAAGAACCCCTTTATCAAAATTATAAATTATACGTTCATTATTCAGTGCTATATACATAATCCTCTATGACTAATTTATCAATTATTTTTTTATTTAGAGCTCTGAAGGCTTGATTTGGATTTTCAATAATAGGTTCGTTGTGAGAATTAAAAGATGTATTCAATAAAACAGGAATTCCTGACAATTTATAATACTCGTTCAAAATTTCCCAAAACTTAGGTAAATTGTCTTTAACGACAATTTGTGGTCTCGCAGTTTTATCAGATTTTTGAATTACGGCAGGAATTTTATTTATCCATTCCTCTTTTGTTGAATAACATAAAGTCATAAACTCTGATGTATATTTCGATTTCGAACAGGTGAAAATTTCATCAAATTTTTCTTCCAAAACAATTGGTGCGAAAGGCATTGTTTCATATCTATTTAACCTTTGATTCAAAATACCGTGAGTCCCTACATCTGTTGGACGCACTAAAATGCTTCTTGCACCTAAAGCTCTTGGTCCGTGTTCAGAACCTCCTTGAAACCACCCAATTATTTTACCTTCATTTAAATCTTTTGCAATTTCTTCAGCACTATATTTTGACTTTGAGAAATTATAATTTTTCGATATCTCTGAAATTTTGTCATTGCTATAGGAAGGTCCCAGTAAAACATTTTTTAATTTTTTGGGTTTTGGCCACTCTCCAAGCTCATGAGATTTTTTTATACACGCGCCAAGTGCTAGTCCTTCATCACCCATAGGAGGCATTACGTAAATTTCTTCAACCCAACCCAATTCGTTAATCTGTTGGTTAAGTTTAACGTTGGCGAATAAGCCTCCGGCAAAACAAAGTTTTTTATATTCAGGATAAAGTGAATGCAAGTCTTCAACAAACTTTATCATCAAATCATTGGTAAGTTTTTGTAAGTTGAAACAATATATTTCTCTCTTCTCTTTTGTAGAAAAATATCCGTCCTTGAACATCATGTCACAAACAAATTTTGTTTTCCATGCTGTTGTTGTCGGGTAAAAACTTAAATTTTTATAATTGATTAGGGAATTCAAAATCTTATAGATTTTTTCGTCATAATGACCGTCCGCAGCCATTCCCATTAATTTTCCCTCATCTTTACACATTCTCCATATTCCTTCATTATATGCGTCATAACCCATAATTGAAGAGGTACTAAAACCCCACAGATGAGACAAACTTCCACATGAATTATATGGATACTGTCTCAACAGTTGCATTTTTCCATCTTCACATAAATAAATTTTCATTACAGTATTCTCACCACCTCCATCGTATGTTATAGTAATTACTTTACCTGACATACCACTCGTAAAATATGCACCATATGCATGAGCGTCATGATGAGAACAATTTTCATAATCTAAATGTGTAATTTCTTCAACATATTTTTGACTTACGGGTGCGACAAAAACTCTATAATCTGAGTTATCAACTTTATAACCTGTAGTCTCTTCGATTTTTCTTGTACAAAGGAGTGCAGATGTTTCATGAACATCTCCGGCTTTCTTTCTTGACATTCGTTCTTCTTCCAAAGCCGAGATTATTTCACCGTCTTTTACAACCGCACAGCAACCACTGTGTGAGCCACAGTAGAAACCAAAAATAGTACTCATGTTGGTCGTTTAATTAAAAAATTATTTATGACTAAATAATCTAACTTTCTATTGAGAGTTGTTCCAATGGCATCAGAAGGAGATTCAATTATTGGTTCTGATGGTCCATTAAAACTTGTATTCAAAAGTACTGGAACACCTGTTTTTTTATAAAAACTATTTATTAATTCGTAGAATTTTGGGTTCGAGTCTTTTGTAACAGATTGATGTCTTGCAGAATTGTCCACATGAACAACAGATGGAATTTTTTCTCTCCACTCTTTTTTTACTTCCGTTGTTACAAGCATGAATGGTGAGTATACTGATGATTCAAAAATTTCAGATTGATGCTCAAATAAAACTGCTGGTGCAAAAGGTCTATACCATTCTCTTCCTTTTATGTCTGAGTTGATATGTCCAATCATCCATTTCGAGGTTGGGGATGCAATGATAGACCTATTACCTAAAGCTCTAGGACCAATTTCGGAACCTCCCTGAAACCAACCGATAACCCTATTTTGAGTTAACCAATGAGAAACCTCTTCAATAAGTTCTGAAAAATTTTCAAACTCTCTGAATTCAAGTTCGGGATGATTGTTGAGTGCCAATAATATTTCACCTCTTTCGTAAGATTTTCCGAAATACGGACTAATCAATGATGTCTCAGTTATATCAGTAATTTGTTGAAATCCATACCAAGCACAACCAAGAGGAATTCCCGAGTCATCCGCAGGAGGTAAAAAAAAACAATTTTCATACAATCCTGATTCTAAAATTAATTGATTAGAGTTACAGTTCAAAAAGGAACCACCAGCAACACAAACATTTTTGGAATTAGTAAATTTCTTTGCCAATTTTGCTAATATCAAAGAAGCTTTTTCTTGTGCTCTTTGATACATACCAGCAACACAAGCCCTTGAGAAAAAATCAGATTTCCAAGTTACTTTCGGGTATATAAAATTGTTATAAAATTTGAGGTCATCCTCCAATTCCTCTACAAAACATGGTCCTTCATCAACAATTGTTTTGTCTGCATAAGATGCAAGACCCATCAATTTTCCAGCACTCCAAGTATGAGATTTTTCTTCATAAACCAATTGTAAAGTTGCTTCAGCGTAAACAGTTCCTAATGAGACGTCTTCATTCGTTGCCCAAGGTACTGGAAACTTAATCCATTTTTTATAAATCTCGTCGTAAGAATTTTTCTTGAAATGATAAATTGATATACCTTCCGCCCAATCTTGATTTGTATCCAATGACCATTTTTTTGGGTCGTACCATTCATGGGTCGTGTTTTTATAAGATATTATACTTCCTGATGCGTCCGCTACGATGACCGCGGCTTCATCCAAACCCGAACTAAAAAAACTTGAATATGCATGAGCCAAATGGTGCGGAATGAATAATAAACTTTCTCTTTTTACATTCGGAAAAACTCTGAAAAATTTAATAGGTGCGTCATCAATTGTCTCTGTAGTTGAATAGACCCAAAGACTAATATCCTGATGTGAAATACCAAGTGCATTCAAACAATAATTTATTGACTCAACAGGGATAAGTCCACCCTGATAAGCACCGTCATGTTTGATGCGTGACAAACGTTCTTGAGTAATACCCACAAGAACTTTACCATTTTCAATTATTACCGCACCTTTATCATGACCTACTGAGAAGCCTAATACTTTCATTTTTGAATTTTTTAATTTTGTTGTTCAGGAACGTCTGTATCCAAAAGCACTGCAGTTCCCTCTACCAAATCATCGTCACACTTATATATGTGAACTCTGTCGTTAAATTTAAAAACAACGACTTTTTGAATCATTTCATGAACTTTCGATTCTTGGGGGACATCAACGATAATTCCTTGTTTATCTTGAAGTATGAACCCCAAAGCTTTTGCGAAAATGATGGACGCATCAAGAGCGTCTTGTAAATCTATTTTATTTTCCATTTTTATTCTGTTTCATCTGCGATTATGTCGTTAAATTCCGACGCGGCAATTGGATATCTTTCCTCAAAAATTTCATACGCCCTTTCCCTTCTGAATAATTCAATTTCTTTTTGAAACAACTCATCGTGTAAGGTGTCTATTTTATTCTGGAGATATTCATTTTGATTTTTTAATTTGTTCAATTCAATGGCCATTTGATGGTACTTTGTAAGTTTAGAGTTTAACATCATTAATACCCCAAGAAAACTTAGACAAATAACAACAAAAGCAATTCTTAAACTTTTATCGGAAATCATAAGATTAATTTTAATAAAACTTTTTAATAAACAAATGAATTTTGAAAATCATTCCATATTTTGGAAAGGGTATGATTTTCATTCACTAATGTTGGTGCAAAGGGTCTATGCCTCATTCTCATTCTTGCTTCTTCAGGAGTTCTATCAGCTTTTCTCAAATTGCATTTTTGACAAGATGTAACGAGGTTTGTCCAATTATTTGTTCCACCTCTCGATTTGGGTACAACGTGGTCCAAAGTCAAATCCTTGGAGGAACCACAATATACACATTCATAACCATCTCTTTTATATATTCTGTTTCTGTTTGCCCGTAGTTGACGAGTGTAGTGTCTGATGTATCTCAATAACCGAATAATTACTGGACGCACATAAGTTTTGTATCCTGAAACAATTGGATTTTCATCGGATTTAACAATTTCCGCTTTTCCTTTGTCCACAAGAATGAAACCACGTTGAACCGAAGTGACGTTCAAAGGGGTATAATCATAGTTCAAAACAAGCACGTGACTCATACAAAAAATTTTTACAAAAATAAGTTGTTAATGTCAAAAAAACAAAAAAGGGTCAGTAATTTCCGACCCTTGTATATTTGAAGTTTTAATAGTTGTTTATGGCTCGAGATTTTCCACGTCTCAACATGCCGACTTTCTCATTTATCATTTTAGATTCCAAAAGACAATTATTTTGGTCCTGTTTCATATTCATAAATATTACATAACCAAACATATTTATAAATAAAATTGGATGAAGTTTTTACTTTTTTATAGTGATTTGTTGTCGGAAGCGAGAATGATGGGGAACGAAAAGTTTGATTGGGTTGCTTCTAACATGGGAAATTGGTTATTTGACGAATTATTTGCAAATCCTGATAAAATCCAATCATTACCTAACATGGACCAATTTTCTACGTGGGTATGTTCAAAAATCAAAAAAACACCAACTTCTACTGACCTAGTCGACAATTTAGATTTGATGGAAACATTTCTTCATAGACTTGACCCGAAAGAATCTTCTGCCTTCATTAAATCTGTAATTTCAACTTTTCCAGTAATCTTGAATAAAATCACAAGATATGGAAAACCTGAAGTTATGGGAAAAAGAGGAAGACCAATGGGTTCAAAAAACAAACCTAAACCTGATATGTTGGGTGTAGACATATTAAAAACCGTAAGACCTGTCAAAACAACCACTCAAATTCCACAAGAACCTCAACCTGAAGTGGAACCAAAAAGAAGAGGTAGACCAAAACAATATGATGACGACCTTACAGCAATTGAAAGAAGTAAGTTTAGAAGAGAGGGTCCCGCAATGATACAAAGTTTGGAAGCAAAGGCTCAATCACTTGATAATGAAGTGACATTCATAATTCAAAGAATTAAAAAAATTATGGGTGATATTGAGAAAAGAAAAAAGTTTTTCGGTATATCTTAAATTTTTAATAATTTAGCTTTATATTTCAATGTTCGGGAAATAGTACAGTCCGGTAGTATGCTTGGTTTGGGACCAAGAGGTCGTAGGTTCGAATCCTGCTTTCCCGACAAACGTCTTCTTAGCTCAGTCGGTTAGAGCGAGTGACTGTTAATCACTAGGTCCTTGGTTCGAGCCCAAGAGAGGACGCCACAAGCGGAAGTAGCTCATTTGGTAGAGCACGACCTTGCCAAGGTCGGGGTGGCCAGTTCGAGCCTGGTCTTCCGCTCACTTTTTGTCGGACAACCATATATTTATAATATAAAGTGGTTGTCCGATGAGAAACAGAGAAAAAAAAGAAAAAGAATGTTTATACTGTGGTAAACTAATTCCTAATAGGAATGAATATTGTAACAATAAGTGTCAGAATGATTACCAAGTAAAACTAAAATTAGATGAATGGTTAATTGGAAAAAATATTTCTAGTAAAGGAGGAACATCAGTACCTCCTTGGATGAGAAGGTATCTTTTAACCGAGTCTAATTATAAGTGTTCTTGTTGTGGATGGGGAGAAGAAAATAAATTTTCAGGATTAATTCCCTTGGAAATTGACCATTTAGATGGAAATGCATACAATAATCAAAAAGAAAATTTGAAAGTTGTGTGTCCAAACTGTCATTCTTTAACTAAGACTTATAAAAATATAGGTAGTAGAAAATCGGCAAGAACATATAGAAAATAAGCCTCCTTAGCTCAACAGGTAGAGCAACACTTTTGTAAAGTGAAGGTTGTTGGTTCGATTCCGACAGGAGGCTCAAATTTATTTTTATGGGAATACTAACTTGTTATTATTTAATCTGTTTGATTTATTGTATTTTTATGTTCATCAAAAATTGGTCTCGAGATTCTAGAGAGGGAGGATTGGGAATTAGTCCAGGTTTAGATACATTAGCAATTTTGATTATGTGTTGGGCTTTAGCCCCTGTAGACATCTATCTCAAATGGGAGAAGTTATATCGTGAAGCTGAAGAGGCTAGAAGAAGAAATAACAAAATTTTATAAATGGCACATCCAAACTTACACGCAAAATCTTCGGCAAAGAAATTCGGAGGAAAACCTGAAGATTATATTCATCTTCACGAGTGGTTAGACGAAACAAAGAGTTGGATTGGAGACTCTCTTCATCGAGCCTTCAGACATCACAGTGAAGGTATTTTTGAAATGGAACAAAAATTTGGTACGGAGTTTGTCAACAGTGATGGAAAAGTCGTTTATACGAGATATGTTGGAGAACAACACGTAAAAGAGGACTGTAACGATTATATTCCTTCAGCAAAAGAATGGATTATAAACATAGGAAATGGAACTAGACCAAAGTGGATGTTGAAAACAATTAACTTAGAGTTTCAAGATTGATATTTATTTACTAAAGGTTCGAAATGGAAAAATTACTAACTCCCGAAGATAAAAAAGTTCTGAATTTAATTTCAAACTATATAAGGTCCAATGGTTTAAGAGAGGGTCAAATCGAAATTGATATGGACTACGGCGATTTGGATATTGAACGTATAAAGAATGTCACAATTTTTTCAAATTCCTACAATGTAGAAATACCTGAAGAATTAATCGAAATATGTTATAAAATTCTGAAACATATTGATGAGAACCAAGGTTTGGATGTCGATGTGGACGATTTAAATTATGAAAGGTTGGAGATTGAATTAGATACTTTAGAAAAAACAATCACAGTTTCACATTTTATTTCCTATTTTGAGCAATCTGACAGCGACTATACCGAGTGGAGTGAAGAGGATTATAAAGATTTGGATGAAAACCCAATCACCAAAATGTTCAATGAATTGGAAAACGAACCAGACATAATTCCGGTCGATGGTCAATTACAACTCAGATATAATGGTTCTGGTGATAGTGGTTACCTTGAAGATTATTTTGAATCTGGAGGTGCGGCCCCTGCAAGTGTATCTGATTGGTGTTATCAGCAATTAGAAAGTCTTCATGGTGGATGGGAAATTAACGAAGGTTCACAAGGATATTTTAATTTCGATGTGAATAATAAAACAGTTGAATTGAGTCACACAATGAATAATGAAGAATCGGAAACAAAAACTTTGTATGAGGAAAAATTTTAAACTATGGAAAGAATGTTTTCACCCGTAAGTTTGATTTCGATTACTCATGAATTGAAAGAAAGAGCATTAGAAATTCAATACATTGGAGATATGTCTGATTTAGGAAATGAGATTGGACTATGTGTTTCTAAATATTATGAAAATATGAATGAAAACGAAATAGAACTTTTTATTCAAGGATTCAGACATGGAGCAAAAATCCCCAAAAAAACCGATTGACAATTTATTAAAAAAGAATATATTTATTGTAGATGAAAACCACGAACTATCATATAGAGATTAGTCAACAACAAGAGATTTGTTGGGAGACTAACCTATGCGTAGTTCGGTAAAGAATAAACTCCTGAAGAGTTATATATACAGCCTCGGACTACGAAAGTGGTTCGGGGCTTTTTTATTTTCAGAAGTTTTTGGTTTTTTACAAAGTTGGTTGTAATTTTGTCCCACGCTCGGTTCGACTAGTGGTTAGGTCACCACCCTTTCACGGTGGTTGCACGGGTTCGAATCCCGTACCGAGTACATTAGGGTCGGTTGGCCGAGTGGTTTAGGTGTTTGTCTGCAAAACAAACTACACAGGTTCGATTCCTGTACCGACCTCAACATGGTGGTTGTGGCCTAATGGTAGGGCGGAAGTTTGTGGCACTTCATGTGAGAGTTCGATTCTCTCCAATCACACAATATGGATGTGTAGCTCAGTTGGTTTAGAGCGTTTGTCTGATACGCAAGAGGTCGGTGGTTCGAGACCACTCACATCCACATGAGACGAAAAATTGTTTTTATTGATGTAGATGGACCTTTAGCTTGGGCTACGTGGGGTGATGGAAGAGTTACGCTCAATGAGGCTTCCAAAACCTTCACTATCCCATACCCTTGGGTTGAAGAAGATTGTTTTGCCTTACAGAAAATTTGTAATGAAACAAATGCTTCTTTGGTTGTAAGTTCAGATTGGAAAAAACATTTTAGTATTATACAATTGAAAAGAATTTTTCAATACTACGGTGTAACCGCTCCAATTGTAGATATTACCACCCATCAAGACCTGTGGAATAAACTCAGTAGACCATCAATAGACTGGGAAAGAGCCGCGGAAGTTGTAAAATGGGCGAAAGACAATAAGATTTCGAATTGGATTGCAATTGACGATTTGAATCTGAAAAAAGAATTCAAATGGATGAGAATACCGCAGTGGAGACATGTACAGGTTGATGGAGATTGGGGTCAAGGGGGTAGACTCAGAGATAAAATTGACGAATGTATTAAAAAACTTGAAAGATGAAAATAGATAGAAAAAGATTATCTTGGTTTTTAAAAAATATTAGGGTTGATAATCCTGGAGAACTTACAGATGAAGTTCTTGTTGATAAACTCGCAAACTATATGGAAGTAAATCCTGACTTCGTTGATATTCATGGTGTTAGTCACCCTGGTCGTTTTAGTTATAGTACTGTTGGATACGGTATTTTCTCTCTTCTCGGAGAAAGGTATAGAATGGGAAGAGTTGAAATTTTTGACCGACAGGAGGACACAGGATATGCTGTGAGCGAAGGAGCTTATTGTATGCCGCATATCGCCGCTAATCAATTTGAAGATTTTATTGAATCTTTGGAGACAGACCTTCCAATAAACATTGAAATCGGTTCCCACAAATGGTGCGAATATGAATGTGCAAAAGACCTCGGATTTGAAAACGTGGAAGAAATGAGAAACCCTGAAAAAGTGAAAGAATATCGTCGTAAAAAAAACGATGAATATGCGCAAGAACGAGGATATAAAGATTTTGATGATTTATTGAAAAACAGTAAATTTGGAAATCTTTTGGTAAAATGATTACCCGCGTGTGTAGCTCAATTGGTAGAGTACTGGCTTCCAAACCCAGTTGTTTTAGGTTCGAGTCCTAACACACGTGCTAATAGGTTGATTGGGGAAGGGATATACGTTAACCTGATGATGGAGGTGGTATATTCGGAGTTGGAATCATCATAGTAATGCCAATCATAAAAGGAGTTGTCCACGCGACCATCTTCTCCTTTCCTAATTGGACCCCTAGCTCAGCAGGTTAGAGCAACTGACTCATAATCAGTAGGTCCACGGTTCGAGCCCGTGGGGGTCCACAAGGTCTGTCTCTGTTTAGGTTCTTGGATATTTATTAATAAATTATTAATCATGTCAAGAAATAAAATTTCCTCCGAAGAAAAAGAGTTCATAATCGAAAGTCACATGAGGGCTGGTTATAACACATTTGATTGGTCAGTAATCGAAGAAGATGTTGACCCTGAATTCGAAATGACTGAAAGAAAAATGGAGAGTGTTGAAGATTTGGAAAAACAAATTAAAGAACTTGAGAAAAAAATTGAGGAACTCAAAGCGAAAAAATCAAAGAAAAAAGAAACCAAAGAAGACGAGTTTAATAGTTTAGTCGATGCGGATATTGATGTAGAGGACGAAAGAGATTCCTTGGAACAATCTTAACCTAAGTTTCCTGGTGTAATTACAATTATTTGACCAACATACATGTTTTCAGGTGAAATCGGCACTTCAGTGAAATCGAACCAACACCTTGTAAAATCAACTTTGTTTACAACTCTCATATCTTCTAAGAAAGGGTCCAAAATAAATAAGTTTTTGTCGTCATACCCAATCACAACGGAAGAGTGTCCTTCAGGTGGGTCCCCACAGAACCAATCTACAACAACAGGGATTTCACTATCGATATAACTAATTATTTCGTCAATTGTAGAATTATTTTTCAAAAATACATTGAAACCCAAGGTTTCTGCAGCACAGACCATATCTTCACTCTTACATCCCATTTCGTAAGTGTGGTCACAGATTTGGGCGATTGATGCTTCATCATAAAACTTTCCGTAGTAAGCAAAAATCATTCTAAGAGAAGCTGGCCCACAAGTACTATCATCTGATTGCAAATAGTGAGGAACATCCAAAATTTTGGATTTACCCTCCATTTCATTGATAATTTTTTTCACCAAAGAAATTAATTCAACCTCAGACAATAAAATTCTTTTCTGCATATCCAATAAATATATTAATTTTACACTTTGAATATTTAAGTTATGACAATTGGATTAGTTGGAAGTTTGATGTTAACGTTCTGTGGTGTACCAGAGCTAATAAGAACCCTTAAAAATGGACGATGTGATTTAGGTTGGGGGTTTCTATTAATGTGGTTCATCGGAGAGGTTCTGTGTACATTATATGGTTTTGATTTGAACGAGGTCCCTCTTATCATCAATTATACCTTTAATTTATTAGTTTCGGGTATTATGGTCTATTACAAGATACAAGGAGAGTTGCCTGAGCGGTTAAAGGAGCAGTTTGCTAAATTGTGGTCGAGTAATTGACCCATTGGTTTGAATCCAATACTCTCCGCATGTTGACTCTTTCAAAACCTTTTGGTATATTTATCAATAATACGTTTTTAAAACATTAACCTAAAACAAAAAAAAATGAAAAAAATTTTCGCTTTGATGTTATTGGCATCTACAATGGTTGCTTGTAACGGAAACGGTGAGTCTGCTGAAGTAAAAGCTGATTCTGCTGTGGTTGCTGTTGATTCTACAGTTGTTGCTGATTCTGCAGTTGTTGTAGATTCTGCAAAAGTTGAAGCTCCAGCTGAAGTAAAGTAATTCAGTTCTTCTGAGAGTTAAAAAAACCCATCAAATGATGGGTTTTTTTATTTTATAAGTTGTTTGATTCTTTTAACTTCTTCCGCAAAGGGACCCAAAATACTCTTTTGAAATAATTTTTGGACCTCAGCGGTATCCAAATTTTTTAAATATTCATCAAAAGAAAGTGGAGATTTTGTACTCAATTTTGATACAATTTGTTTAACATCTTCAGTATCCGTTCCATTTTCAACTGAATTTGTTTCACCTTCAATAAAATCTTTATTGATAAATTTAATAGGGTCTACCAATTCATTATTTTTTTTCAAGGCAAAATGAAGGTGTGGACCTGATGTTTTCCCTGCTCCTGGCTCACCAACTTTTCCACCACTCAATCCAACAACTTGACCTTGTTTGACCTTATCGCCCTGTCTCACGTCAATTCTACTAAGGTGACAAAATCTACTCCAAAACCCGTTTTTGTAGTCTATATCGATTGTAGCCCCACACAAAGGATTAAAGTTGAAGTCAGCTAGAACAACTTCACCATCCATGGGTGCTAAGACCTTGGTTCCCACAGGAACAGGAATGTCCATACCAGGATGTACTTCATAATCTCTTTTTTCTCCAAAATTTGATTTTAATCCCGAGGGAATTGGAACCGGTTCTAAGATACTCACTTCTGAAATTATTTTTTTCATTGTATAATAAAGATAAATATTTTCAAAAGTGGAAAACCATTTTTATTTCGGTTTTGTGTAACTAAGTCTTTTTCCTTTCTTTTTTTCAGAAGGAGTGGGTAAAGGTTTTTTAGGTTCATTGGTGGTTTCGAATGTTTCCTTTTTGGGGTTTTTTTTCTGATTTGGTACTAAACCAAATTTAATAAACTTGTACCAAATTCTTTCGTGAATGTAATATTGTGCGGGTTTGTAAATTAATTCTACAACTCCAAATGCGGCTCCTAATTTAATGGAACCAGTTGCCCACCACATAGCTAAAAAACCAATTGTGGTACTTAAAATTCTATAACTTATGGTTTTTGCAAGGTGTCTCTTATAAGATACTTTAAATTGATTCATACGAACTAATAAATAGTGGTATCTCTATATCTTGTAAACCTTGGTCTCTGATGAAATTAATTCCCCAAGCCCTCGGTAAATCTGGCATTTCAGGGTCTTTGTCGTTTAATACTACACGAGTACCACGACCTATACCCATAATTATTTGATGGTATTTTACCCCTAACTTTTCTAATTCTTGTTTTGTGAAAAGTTCATATTGAGGGGGTCGAGCCGTTGTGATTACAATGTGAGCCCCTTCGTCATATGATTTATTTAAATAATCAATTACGTCTTGTATAGGGGTGAGGACCGAAGTAGACAATTCGCTGAATTTTCTATATTTTACAATAGTACCATCAATATCCACAAAAAATGTGGGGTTTTTTGTTATTTTTTCCATGGAGCAGAAGACGAGGGTCGAACCCGCTACCTACAGCTTGGAAGGCTGTCGCTCTACCAAATGAGCTACTTCTGCTTAAAGATGGTCAGAAGTTGGTGGAATTAATACCTCGGAGTCGACTTCCTTTCACCGCTGCAGACGGTTACACCAACGTGACCACCGACTCTTCAAAAAGAAATGTTGTCGTTATGTTGTTCCCAATTATGACTATCAGGATACTGTTTATGAGTAACGTTAGTCATAATTGTTTTTTTCGAAAATAACTTATTCATTTTCGAAATTATTCTTGTTAAGATGTTTGATAGATATTTCATTGTTTTTCCAACTTTTCCAAATGTCAAAATCTTTTAAGTCTTCTAAAGTTTTTTCGTGAACTAATATGAAACCCTCAGGTGCACACCCCTCAAATTTACGAACAAGACCATCTTCTTCCAATATTTTTTTTATATCAATCATTTTCCGATGGCGTCTTTGTCAGATATAACAAAATTATCAAAATTCTCAACATATGCTTCAACAACCTCTTTAACTTTTGGAACTTTATTCCAAACTACACTTTTTTCAGACTGTTGATTGTAAACATCATCAATCATGTAAACCACTAATGTGTTTGGTTCCAAAGTCAAAAAACCGTGGGCTTTGTTGTTTGGGATTAAAACCGCTTTATCATTATCTAATATTGCAAAATCAACTTCTTGAGTTTCTAAGTCTAACATGAAATCTACAATTTTCCCTCTGATTACTTTTACGTATTTTGTTTGGGGATTTTCAGTTTGATAGTGAAGTCCACGGAAGGTGAATGGTTTTTCATTGACGCTCACTGAACACTGAATCCAATTTTTATCTAATAAATTGGTATCTATGGGCGTATAAGAACCTCTATGGTCTGTGAAAGTTGGATGAGCAATTATCTCCATAAATCATTTTTTTCCGTGTGGTTTAGGTTTTCCAAATTTGTCCAAATGTACAAAAACTATTTTATCAATCCTAATAATTGAAACTTTCGTTTTTTTATTTCTTACATCACAACTAAAGGTGATTGAAGTATTACCTACCTCAACAAGTTCCATTCCTAATTCAATCACGTCACCAACTTTTGCCGAAGATACAAAGTTTATTTCTGACATTGCTTTAGTAACAATATTAGGGTTGTCCAATTGACATATTGCAAAAATTGCGGATTCTTCATCAATCCACTCCAAAACCCTACCTCCAAACAATGTACCTCTGGAATTTAGGTCTCCGGGTTTAATCAACTTTCTCGTTCTATAATTCATTGATAAAGTATTTATCTATGAATATAAGTCTTAGGACCTAAACATTAAATAGTAATAAATGGCAGATGGTGAGAAAAATAAGCACTTGGAAAAGTGCGTTACAAGACAACCTTTCACAGGTTTTTTTAATGTTGGCATTGTTTTTCAATCCATTTGGGTTCGATGCCGTTCAATATTCCCTCATATTACTGACAGGAAGTTTATGGAAAGCGAACTTCGTTTTGTATTGTATTGCGGGGCTATTTTTTGGTTTGTATATCTACTTTCGAAAGTTATCTAAAGAGCTCTGAGTTCTCCTTTCTTGAATGCGTCAAAATTTGGACCTTTAATTAAAAAATAATCGCGACCAACTTTTCTGTAGTCTAAAATTCCTGCCATCTTTGCTGAGGCGAAAAACGATGAATATTGGCCCCTCAAGTCTCCAGACTTGTAAAGATGTTTACTGTTGGGTCTTTTATATCTTATTTTCCCATCTTGATTTATTTTTTGAAAAACCCCTATGTCTGTTAAAAAATCTAATTTTGTTCCAGAGGTATCTGCGTCTTCGTCATCTAACCAATCTACAAGTTTTTTAATAAGACCTTTGTTCTTACCAAAAGTATAACCATAACTTACTCTAGGTTTCCATACAGGACCTGTAATCCCTTTAACATATTTTTCAAAATTTTGGTCTTCACGAATTTTCTTATAAACTCTATCAAGTACAAAATTATCAAAAGACGTTCTTGATACGTCCGTCAAAGTTAAAGTAAGGTCAAAACCCCAACCTTCCCAAAGTTTGAAATCGTATTTTGGTTCTTCGTCAAATTCTTCACTGAAACCTACTGAAGCACTCCACTTATTGTTAGCTCTCGGAGAGTAATTTACAAAAACATCATACTCATCGAGTATTTCATCGTTTAAATAAATTTTCAGATTACCCATCGCCTTTCCTGGCATATCGGAGATTAAATCATAACCTGTAATTACGAGTTTCAAGTCTTGATTTGCTACATTGTGAAAATTTTCGTGAATGTCAAAAGATTGGTCTTTGACTGCAAAAATTTTATCTAAATCCTTTGTGGCAACTTTCTTTTTTTCTTCATCATGTTCTGAAATCGCTTCATATAGTTCTGGAAAATATTCTTTGAAAAGTTCGATGGAACTATCGGTCATAGGTCGGTCTTTCGCATCCCACCATTTTTCACCGCTTGAACTAATGTGCACCGCAACTTTATAATGTGGTTCAGTTTGGTTTCCTTTTTTTCTGATGATATAATAGAGCCCTTGATTCCCGCTCGTGTATCTCTGAAAATGGTCTGCTCCTTTAACTGTCGTACACCATTTTGTTCCTGAACCATATTTACAAGAGGCTTCTATTGTTTTTGGCACCAAAACAAGAAAATTATCGTCTTCGTAAATTTTTTCTGTTTGGTTTTCTAATTCTTTTTCTTTCTCTTTAACTTTCACAGGGGCTAACACCCTATCTAATTCTGAAATACTGAGATATTGATTGATGTCTTTTTTTTCTAAATTTTTTTGATACTTGTCGAAATCTTTGACCAAGCCTACCGCTATCTCGGCCATCTCAATAACATCGGCATATTCAAGTAGATGCTTCAAAACCCAATCTGTATATTTGTGATTGAAATCTTGTAAATCGGAAATACCCAATATAAAATCCAAGTCTTCTTCGTCGTATTTGTCGGAATACTTTTTCTTTAGGTCTTCTTTTCTACCTTCCTTTAATAAAATATCGAGAAACTTCATATGGTATAAATATACAAAAAGGGAGATATTAATCTCCCTTTGTAGTCCCGAGAGGAATCGAACCTCTATGTACAGATTAGAAATCTGTCATTCTATCCGTTGAATTACGGGACCATATTTTTACTTCCAAAACAATTGAATCAAAAGTATAACAAAACTTAGAGACAAACAAATTAAAGTTTTTGTTGTCATCGGTTCTTTCAATATTAGCCAAGCCATAATACTAAATACAATTACACCAATACTGAATCCAATGATACGGTTAGGCCAAGTTTCACCATTATAAAGACTTACCATTTCTCTACTTGCGAGAATAACCATGTATCCAACAGGAACACCCATTAAAGTCATCATAAAGGGATTGTTTTTAATCCATTTACTCCATAGGTGCCCTTGAAGTTGGTAAAAGGTGAATGCTTGTGAGAACAGATAAACCGTAAGGATAAAAATGATGGAACCTAATTTGTTCATAGTGTAACAAATATAGACAATTTTTGTTATAAAAAAACCCTCTCACGAGGGTTTTAAATTAGTTATTCATTTCTTCTAAGAAGTTATGAACGATTTCTTGTTTTTCATCTTCTGTACCTTCTTCATCATCCCACATGATAGAATCAGGGTCTGCAGACCAATCGTCCCATTCGTCCCAATTTGCAACAAGTGTGAATTTTCTTCCGTCTTCTGTTTCTCCATTGTACCAAACGGTTTTGGAGGTTGTTTTAGGTGAATCGTAATTAATGAACATGTTTTAAATTTTTAAAGTGTTCTCAAAATATAACCCAAAATTGCTGATATTCCAACTAAAGCTGGGAAATTTTTTTTCGCTCCTCCCATTAGTGAAAGATGAAGAACAACCGCTGCACTCATAAAACATGCAATCAGAATTGCACCGTAGAGGGAGGTTACAGGAATTAAAAGTAAGATTGCACCCAACAATTCACCAACACCTGTGTGAATTCTATACTTCTCAAGTTTCATGAATGCAAAATTGCCAATCATTTCTTCTGTACCACGAAGTTTATCTGTTGCTCCTTTTAGAAGGAATAGTGAGGTCATAACTGAAAGGACCCATCCGAGGATTGTAATAACTGTCATAATTTTATATTTTAGACTTGAAAAATATAAAATTTTTTAGACAAATCAATTATTACTTTTTGTTGAATGTTAAAGAAATATCACCACCTTGTTCGAATTCATTCCACGCAAGGTGAGGGTTAACTTCATTTATTTGACCATCCGTCTATTAAACCTTGTTTAATATCTTTCCAATCAATTACCAAGTAAATAATAACTATAACACATAGAATTGTAAATTTGTGTTTTACTACGAGTTTTTCAATATCTTTTAGTAATTCTTTCATATTTTTTGTCCTATGAGTGAGTTATCTTTAGGTATTACTAACCAAGCTAATAAATAAAAGAAAATAATTGGTACTGGTGCAAATATTAAAGCCAAAAATATCAATCTCCAAAGTGTAGAGTCTATATTTGTATACTCACCAAGTCCACCACAAATTCCTGCAATTTTTTTATCTATCTGACTTCTAAATAATTTTCTCATAATGTCTTTTTATGTTTTATTTCTTTTTCTTTAGTTCACTCAGTGCGTTTACAGGAATAATTGTTCCTACAGGATATGAAGACCCCACAGGTGCCTGAGTTACAGATGTTTCACCTGGATGAGCTCGTAATGCTCTTCTCATCGGAAACGCTAATTCATTAAGTGGACCAAAACATTCTGCAAGTGTTACACCGTTAACCTTATTAGGTAATACAACACAAGGCATACACCACATATTACTCATTCCACCTTTAGGTCCTTTAGATATTACGAATGTTCTATTTACCGTTGGTAAATTTTCCCAAGTTGGAGCTTGAGGGACACTGTCATAATACCAAAAATAAGACCAAACAGTTTTATCTGTTCCATCAGGTGTAAGTGAAGGATTCGGAACCAAGATTTTGTTTGCTACTGAAGGACCATCCATAACAGGACAAACCGCAACACCCTCTAAGAACTTTTTACCTTCCACAGTAATAGTTTTACCCGTTGCCTTAGCAGAAGAAGCCCCACAAAAAGCAAATTTTCCCTCAACAATTGTGAGTGCTTTCCCTCTATGAAGTTTCTGAGTGAATGATGTTGTTCCTAATCCCAACATCGCAAGTAGTAATAGTAGTTTTTTCATAATATATTTTATTATAAATATAAAACCCCCACCGTTAGGTAGGGGTTTCTTTTAATTACCCTTGAGTGGAAATCGTGTCCATCCTTGTATCCAATTAGGGGTTGTCAAAACTTGTAGTTCCGAAGTTGAAAAGGTTTTCTCAATATTACCTTGAGATAACGCTTTGGTTTTCATATCTGATGAAGTAAATAATGTAGATGTTGATTTGAAATTTAGAGTTGGGTCAAATGAACCAATCTGATTATTTTCAAACTTTGAAATATTATCTTTGTAAAACGTTGCTGTCTCATTCGATTCAAGTGAAAACGCACCTTTCATATGACCAGCAATCACTGAATTTGTAATAGTGAATTGTGTTGCTCTCCTCCATCTTAAACCCAAATTATGGTTAGTCAGTGAACCTGTTTCATTTGGACCAACAATAACCATATTGGATAATTTTGGGTGTGTAAAAGGTTGTGCGGATGAACCTGTTCCATCATTATCACATTCTACGCCATTCCCCGCATCCCCATTATCTACAAATTGTGGGTCTCTTTTTGCAATACTAAAAGAAACTGACCCTCTATAACCGAAGTCAAAATCAAAATCGTCATCAGCTGTTGCAAATGCGTATAAGTTTTTTGCGTTTACTGTACCGCCGAAGAATTCAAACGCGTCATCATTTGCATAAATTGTCTGAACATTTTCGATTACAGTACCACTTCCCACTCCTCCGAGAGTCAATGCATTTATCTCTGAATTTGGGAGTGCCGCTATTCCTGCATATTCAATTCTAACATATTTTAGAACCCCACTGTTGTCCAAATCATTTGTACCACCATAAGGTCTACCAATTCCACCTTCTATCGTAGGTTCGGAACTTCTGTTGGTTGTAGCTCTACCCAAGATGACAATTCCCCCCCAATCGCCAGGTGCTCTTTGTCCTTCAGGTTTTCCTGAGGTAAAAACAATAGGTTTCAGTTGAGTTCCCTCAGCCAAAATCTGTGCTCCTCTTTCAATACACAGAGCCCCTTTTTCTGCTATATCAGAAATTATTTTTGTACCTGGTTGGATAATCAACTTTGCACCATCTGTAATGTAAACATAACCTTTGAGTGTCCATACTTTGTCTGATGTCAGTGTTGTGGTTGAGTTGATTGAACCAGTGAGTGTTGTGGAAGAGGGAACGTTAATTGGTCCATCACCACCGCCAAGATTTTTTTCACAACTTGTAAAAAGAAGTGAGATTGCTAAAACCGATAAAAATTTTTTCATAAATTTAAATTTAATGAAACTGAAAGAGTTTGTTCGTTATTTGTTTTTATTAACTCTCTCGTGTTTATTTTTTGATAATATACCGACGGTTGTGCAAGTAAGTCACCAACCGAAAGTTTGATTTCACCTTTGTTGAATTTCTTTAAGAAAACAAAATCAATTATATCTCTCGAATTTTCGAATATGTCAGGATATCCTTGGAATCCGACTGCGGATATTCTATCACCAACTCTATTGTATGAAATACTGAATGTGTTATTTTTTTTATGAATGTTCAATCCTCCGTTGAGAACATAATTTGATTGTCCCTGAAGTTGCCTCGAATATCCGTTCACCTTCACTTTTGAACCCGAAAAAGCTGAGTTTGTGTACAGGTCTAACCATTTTGATATTTTCTTTCTAATTTCAAATTCTACACCGTATACATTTGCATTTTTGGGATTCAAAAAAGTTAGAAGTAGATTTGATGGAACAGAACCATCAGCAACAATTTGTTCAATAGGTCTGATAAATTTTTTTCCGAAAAGTGCAATTGATAAGTTTTCTCCTACTTTGGGATAAATTTCATATTTTAAATCAAGGTTGTAGATATCAGTTTTCTCAAGGGTTGGATTACCAAGAATTTGTGCGTTTCTAATAAAGTCATAATATGCAAAATTTGCAACTTCTCTGAATTCAGGTCTTGATAAAGTTTTAGAACTCGAAATTCTCAATTTTGTTTTGTCCCAACTGTAGGATAAGTTTATTGAAGGTAATAAATCAAAATATGTTCTGTTTACGTTGACCCTTTGACCGCTAAAGTCTGATGTGTTTACATCAAACAGATTATACTCCGTTCTCAAACCACCATTTATTTTAAATTTTTTGTAAGTTTTATCAATTTGGACATATCCACTTCCCAAGTCAAAATCCGCTTTGTATCTGTCTGTGTTATTTGTTATTTCGTTGAGTAAGTCCAAAGCATCGTATCTGAAAATTCTTGCTTGAAAATTTCTCATTTTTTTAAGATAAGAACCACCAATTTTTACCGCTCCGAAATCTTTATTTATTGACCCGTTGAATGAGTTTTCATTCATTACAGACCAAAATCTATAAGTGTCCCTCCAAGCTGTGGTGTAAGTGGAGTTTGAACCAAGTGATTTTGTTATTGGATTCACCCTATAATCAGGTTGGTCTCTCAACATCAAATTCCAACCTAAATTGAAATCAAGTGTTTTTATCTTTCCCTCAACTTGTGAATTAACAACTGTTTTGATGATGTGGTTTGATGAGTTACTTCTTACGTCCTGAACGTTATCATAGTTTTCACCCTCTCTTGTGAGGTATGAGTTTTCAATTTGATGGTTGAAGAGAGTTTTCCAAGAATATTTTGATTCACCCAAGTAAGTTAAATTCAGCAAACCATTCACTAATAAAGATTGGGTGAACAACGTGTCTTTATATTTGTATGCAAGTTCTGTTGATGATTGATAGTCTTGTCTATCAATATAGTTAATGGTATAGTTCTTTCTTGAACTTGCAGAAGTTAAAAGAGACCACTTACTTTTTTTCAAACCAAATGAAAGATTACCATTCAAGTTAGGAATTGAATTCGAAATTCGATAAAAGGGTTGACCTAGCAATTTTGTGAAAGTTCTTCTATCTCCATTTGTTCCTGTTCTGAAAACGTATGTTGATGGAAAATTCTGTGGGAATAGAATATAATCCACCGATTTGAAATTTCGAAATGTTGAAACGGTCCCGAAACTTGCTCCGAGACCTATTGAGAAAAAATTGTTTGATATTTCTTTTGTAGTAATCTGTACCACACCTCCACCAAAATCACCAGGTAAGGATGGCAACGCAGATTTGGAAACCATAATGTTATCAATCAAAGATGCAGGAATTATATCAAACGAAAAAGCTCTCCTGTCAGGTTCCGTCGAGGGTAAGATGGTTTTGTTGAGAGTTGCCGAATTGTATCTATCAGATAATCCCCTTACCAAAACAAATTTATCATTTTGAATGGTTACACCATTTACTCTCTTGAGAGCATCTCCAACAGTTCTGTCAGGTGTTTTTTTTATTGACTCACTTGATAATCCGTCTGAAACAACCGCACTATTTCTCACAGAATTTATGATTGCGACGTTCGTCTCTTTTTTTATTGCCGAGCGGATTTTTACCTCGGACATAGTTTTGTTGAAAAGTGTGTCTTGAGAGTAACCTATTGTTGGTATCAATAAACACAAAATAAATTTTCTAATCATCGTTTCAAGTTTTGACAACAATAATTAGGAAACTTGTGACCGAAGACCTGATTTTACCGATTATGGTTATGTTAAGAAAATGTTAGGTAATTGTTAACAAAAAACCCCCACCGTGAGGTGAGGGTTTATCTCTTATTTTTAACTTCTATCTTAGAGTGATTGTCTGAGTTTGACCATTTACAGTGAGAAAAGCGAGGTTATCACACTGACCGTTTCCAAAGTCTAATACTCCAACCCAAGGACTTGTGTTTGTCAAGTTTCTTCTGACTGTTCTAATTTTACCTTTTACAATCCAACGACAAGTAAATCTTTTGAAAAGTGGTTCGACTGTTTCAGAGTTCCAAAAAGTAGATAGTGTATTTCTGACGGATGTTCCGTTGGAATTACCGATGATTTTGAAAATATCATCAATAGGAAGTGGGGTATGAGAACCTTCAATTTGTTCAATAGTTTTTTGTGAGTTCCATTCTATAACATTACCATTTGGGTGACCCAATCTTCCGCCAACTACTTTCACTAACCATTTATGGTTATATTGAGGAGGAAAAATTGTAATTTGGATTGGTTCTGTAATATTTTTGATGGTGTGTGTTCCTCCTACTGTTACTCCATCAACGCTATAGTTCATGAATGTAGTGGTAGCTTCAGCGCCAGGGACCAATAATCTGTTTGTGTAAATTGTTTTGATTTGTCCACGTCTTACTCTACCATCGAGTCCCATACAACCTGTTTGTGGAAAACTAATAACGACCATTACAGGAAATGGGTTTGGTGGAGACATACGTTCAACTCTTACAGTAAAACATCTCTGAGCCGTGTCGAAATTTTCACCTCTTCCGAAAACACCTGAGCCGTAAACACCAACCTCATCATTTGCACCCATAACATCGTCAAAAATTTGACTGTAGGATTGTTCTGATTGGGCATCACCTTCAGAGGCCATAGTTGAAAGTTCTATTTCTTGAGTATTCAGTTCTGTATTATTTTCTTTCTGACAAGAAAATAATAACATCGAAAATGCTAGTGAAAAAATAAGTTTTTTCATAAAATCTTATTTGTGATTATTTATTTTTTTTCTTTTTACTATTATCCAAAATTAGTTCACCATTCAAATATATTTTATTCACACTAAATCCAGCATCTTTAACTCTTTCAATTAAATTTTCTGATTTGAATTCTCCTTTCTTGTATTCTAAGTTCCATTCTTGTGTTTCTAAATTTGGGTCTATTTTCAAAACACTTTTATCAGTAGAAAGTGATTTATGAAATGCATTCGAACACATAGAACAAGTAACACCCCCCGCAATAAATTTAACTTTGTCTTGTGCAAAAAGATATGAGTTAAAAAAAATAGTAATAAAAAGAATGGTTAAAATTTTTTTCATAGTATAATAATAAATATTTTTCTTTAAATAAAAAACCCCCACCATAAGGTGAGGGTTCTATAAAACTGCGGAATGAAATTAGTTTCCGAATGTATATCTCAAACCAAGTTGTGCTTGCCATACGTCAAACACAGAAGAGTTCCACTGATAAGTGTCCTTTATAAGTGAAGTTGAGCCGTCGTAGTTTCTCTGTGTAGATAATCTGTAGACAGGTTCACCTGCTGTGTTGATTGATGAATAGCTAAGAATTGCTGGATTTGTTGCTCTTTGAGAAACACCCCAATCTTTATTCAACATGTTTCCGAAGTTGAGGATGTCTAAACGAATTTGGAAATTGTTGTTGATACCTTTTACTTTTACTACGAAATCTTGTTGAACTGAAAGGTCAAATCTGTGAAGAACAGGGATTGTAGATGCGTTTCTTTCAGCGTATTGTCCTCTTCTTGTAGAGAGGTATTTGTCTTGAGCGATGTAAGCTTCAAAAGCCGCTTGTTGTTCAGCTTCTGTGAATGTGTAACTTCCAAGAGTACCATTTGGTAATCTTACACCTGATGCAGTAAACGAAGCGAATTTGATGTCAAAACCTTTTTGAGGAACGAAAATCATTTCGTTGTTGTTTACTCTATCACCGTTAAGGTCACCAGCTACGAAATAACCGAAAGGATTACCTTGTTGTCCTACATAACCTAATGTGATTGTTGTAGCACCAGCACCTTTCTTTGCACCGTTTTCAATCTTGTAACCGAGAAGTCCAACAAATCTGTTTGGAATCCAGTTATCAGAGAATGAAAGAGGTAAGTCGTTATTTCCGTTGATTGACCTTGCACTCTGCCAAGAACCTGATGCGATTGAACCCGCACTCATGTAATCTTTAGCCATAGTGGTTGTCCAAGCTATAGAACCCCATAGACCCTTTTGTACAGGGTATTTAAGTTCAAATGTCGCTGAACGGAAGTTAGCACCATTTCTGTTTGTTAAAACAGCAGCCATAGATACGTTGTCATTTACTCTGACACCAGCATCTGTTCTTGCGAATAGAGCTCTTTTGTCAGGACCTTGTAAAGTCCCAACAGGAACATCAAGGTTTGCGTTGTAATAATGAACAGCGTTTAAAAATCTGTTGTAAAGAAGTTCCACAGTACCTACAAAACCATAAGGTAGTTTTTGGTCTACCGCCAAGTTTGATTTCCATACTTGAGGGAATTTGTAGTTAGGGTCTGTGAAAGCTAAGTCAAATGTAGAAGGAAGTGTTGGAGTTGAAGGGATAAAGTATTGGTTTGGATTTGCAGTGAAACCGTAGTTTGCTGCTGCCGCACCTGATACATCAATAAATCCTGTCAATACACCGTTGTTTCCTACTTGGTTTGATACAAACACATATGGAGGTCTACCTGTGAAAATACCTGTACCACCTCTTACCTGTGTTTTGCTCTGACCTTTGTGGTTGTAGTTAAAACCAAATCTTGGTTCCCACAAAAGTTGTGTCTTTGGAAGAACTCCTGTGTTTAATTTTTCACCACCAGCGAAAGTCATTGCAGTTACTGCAGTGTTTTC
>Ga0209358_10000196_pt1 | contig 56046 bp, 69 predicted proteins | sample LauGreFa1BDMLBSN_2_FD_187574 | JGI IMG/M metagenome (GOLD analysis project Ga0209358, IMG submission 187574) | Freshwater lake microbial communities from Lake Michigan, USA - Fa13.BD.MLB.SN (SPAdes) (version 2) | ecosystem: Environmental > Aquatic > Freshwater > Lake | place: Lake Michigan, USA... | reverse complement strand
CCATCATAGCCGCTGCCCTCCCATACTCCACACAGGGTGCGCCAAGCTTGTCGTACCAATCGAACTGCATAAACATATCGGGTCTGGCTAGCAACGTATCTATAAGTGTGCTGCGTATATTCCACTGCGCCTCATTCATCTTGCGATGAGCATCGACATGCAGGTCTTTGACAGTCTTGGTGATTGCCTCCCTTGCATGCTTGATTATCTCCGGCAGGTTCCTTGTACCAAACTCCTTAAACACAGTGCGTACAGCTTTGTCCATACTGGACGTAGTCTTGTGGTCCCTCACGGTTAGCTTGTCGTTGATGCGATGGTTGTAGATCTTGTACACGTCTGCTCTTTGTGACCTACCACCTATGTAGTCAACGGTATGAGCAAGCTTGCCGAGTTCTTCTGTGCCTTCGCTTACAACAAACTCAACAATAAAGCCACTGTATATATAATGACTCGCCTCAAACCTCCACAGCGGACGCTTAGCGGCAAGCTCCTCAAGCAACTGCAACATGCCATGCCTGATACCCAAGGTTACTTGCTTAGAGGTATCTCTCTTCTTGTTGGCATTGACCAGATCAGCCTCAAGCTTTGGTGTTCTAAATACTATGTTTTTGTGCACAGGGTGCACGTCAGGTAATGCGAAGCTGCTATCAACCTTGGTCTCGATCCTACCCTCCTCTCGTGAGGGGATGGGCATAAGGGTTACGTTATTGTATGTAGGCATACTTACTCCTCGTTAGGGTTACCCGCTGCTTTGTACATTGCATAGGTGCTGTTAGGCATAAGACTTAGCGACAACTCACCACGCTTCGGTGTATAGATATGATGCGTATAGAAACTAGCACCACCATCTTTGCCGCTGTGCCACTTATGTTCGTAAGCCTCACAATCACTAAGCAGTCTCAGCACTTCTACTGCTCTCTCAATAGGAAGCACGTAGCTTCCCCTGAACTCGATCAATGCTCTCGTATCAGACATAGCTCTCTCCTTACTTATCAGTTTTGATGTATACAGCCGACCCAAAAGCCGGAACCGCAGTCTCGTTATCCGCAATCGCCCATAAGACAGGTGATACCCAATCTCCCGCCGGACCGCCCCAATCAGCACCAACGCAACCGTCGGTAAAGACAACGCATAACTCAGCATTGATATGGTTCTCCTTCATGTACTTAGCGATACAGCTAGGTATTGTGCCGCCCCCTCCCTTGGGTCGGGTCGATGTTGTTAGCATGTCAAGATTAGACTCTGTGTACTGCTCGTGGTTGGCGATGCGAGTGTCCCAATAGAGCAGGTGCAGGTTGCTTGGTCGTACCTCCTCACAGATAGACTTGATCTCAGAGAGGAATGTGCTTAGCTCCTTATCACCAATCGAACCTGATGTATCGACAGCAACCACCAAGTCCTTCATCTGCTCACCGATCAGCACAGGCAGATACAGATCGAACTCCAACATGCGCCGGTTGATCTTGCGCCAAGATGTTTTGGTCTTGCTTGGGCATGCTTGCTTGATGAACTCTCGCAACTGCTCGCGCCAATCTACTTGTGGCATGAGCACCTCTTGCAGGGTGCGATACATACCCCCCGCCCCCTTGCCTTTATTCTTCTTGTTATGTGCAATGATGCCTTGCCTGATGGCAGTGTCTATCTGCTCTTCGATCTTCTTCTTATCATCATCAGACATTCCCTCAGCTTCTCCCCACATATGCTCATCGAGGGATTGCTCACCCTGACCTTGCGCTTGGCCTTGCTGTTGCTGTTGCTGTTGTTGCTTCTGCTTGCGTAGCAGGTCATAGATCTGCTTGCTGTTAAGACCCTTGTACTTAGCATCGAAGAGTGCGATCTTGGGCAGTGCGATAGTCTTGCCTTGGGGGTCTGCTTCCCACAGCAGATAGTTGATGAGGTAGTCGCATGCTTTGTTAGCACACTCAGCGTCTTGCTTGTATAGCTTGTTGTAAATCTTGAGATGCTTGAATGCCTTGTGCAGCATCTCGTGCAGCCTGACGAAGGCTAGCTCCTTGTCAGTAAGAGTCTCGATGAAGCTGAGCGAATACTCTTCATCGATGCCGTTGGTTCTTGCTGTGAAGTTCTTATCGAGTATCTTGATTGTGCCCATCGATAAGAAGCCAGACCACAATGCAAACCTATCGTCACGCATGATTGAGATGTTGATCTTAGCCATGCGTCTGTTCTGTGTAGCCAGACGTTGCTCGACTGTCTGTGGTTGTAGTGCTTGTGCAAACATATAACCTCCTATATCCAATCGTTAACGGCAAGGATGTTGTCTACCTTCTCCTTGATCTCCTTGCGTACTGATGCACTCTCCTTTATGTCATCGATGCGTACCCCTGACAGCGCACGTTCTAAGTCTTGCCTTGCCTGCTCTAGTTTTGCATCTCCTGTTATGTTGAATGCAGTAAGCAGTCCGCATAGCTCGTGTGCATTAGTGAGCATGCTCTCGTGATAGCGCTTCTTCTTATCTTCTTGTTCTTGTGGCGAGTCAGTCATGCGTGATGAGATATGAATAAGTGTCTCGTGCAACCTACCCCACGCATCCTTCATCGCATCGCTAACCCTGCGGTTAGCCTCGGCTTCGTAGTTAGTAGCTAGCTCTTGGATAACCTCGTTGTGCGTATCGAGGATGAAGTGTCCGCTCTGTGGCACAGGGGTGAAGGCATATCTGAAGCTGAACTTGCGAGCAACCTCGCTCACGTCTGGATACTCTGAGCGATTGAAGAAGTTGCCCAGCTTGAATGCTGCTACTGATACGAGGTTAGGATAAGCATCGAGGAATGTCTTGACGAGTGCTGTTGTGTTTGCCTCCATCGTATTAAGTTGCGACTTGTAGTTGAAGAAGTTAGCCATCGGCAAGAGCCTTGGGCCTTTCTCTGCCCACGGCAGGGTCTGCGCTATGTGCCAGATGCGAACCTTCGCAATGTAGTCGTTGATGTTCTTGAGTAGGGTCGTACCTGCCATGAGGTTCTTGTTGACGCGAGCCGCATCGCTCTCGGTTGCGTTGTTATCTGCGACAACCTTGGCAGATTGTTGTTTGTCTAGTTTGTATGCAGTCCATGCTGAGATGTTAAGTTCGACAAGCACTGCGTTATTTAAGATAGTCATGCTAGCTCCTTTGCTGTTTAGAATAAGTCTTGGTTGTTAGCGCACCAGTCGCGGAACCGTGCGTTGCTGAATGCGATAGCTTGTTTGATTGGATCTTTGGCGATGCTCAACACGAGGCATGCCATCCAGTCAGGATTCAACCGCTCGGCATAGGTCATGTAAGCGTCGATATTGTCCTTAGCCAGTGTGTCTATGAAGGCATACACAAGTATCCCCTGCGCTCCTGACTCGGCAGGCACTCGGCATCCCTTGGGGTCGTTGAGTATGGATTCCCGTGTTGGCAGTTGATCTGAGAACTGCAAGTAAGTCATGAATGAATCAGCGAATGCAGCACCTGCTGTACCTGCAAGTGCTACGTGTACTGCGTTCTGTGTAAGCCGCTTGCGGACGTGCACGATGTTGCTTGACCTTGAGAGTGTGCGAGGCGAGACGCACGACTGATTGGGCTTGCGTGGGTTGTATGGGTAGGGGTTGCTCTCCTGCCCAGGGTCTCGATATGAAGCTAGACAATCGGGATGGGCATATACCCACGAGCGTATCTCTGGTGCAATGTTGTTAGCACTAGCCCAAGGCAACCACGTATCGGCAGAGGGCTTGCGTATCTCACACTCGGTTACCCTCTGGAGTGAGTGCGCTTTGAGATTGTCACCGACCCCATCTGTGGACAGGTTGCCTGTGAGGAATACGATGCTTCCCTTCTTGAGGAACTTATCTGCCATGCGAGGCTTGTTCTCTTCGAGTAGTGGATGCAGCATGTTACGCACAGGTTCTGCACCCTTGCTGAACTCATCGAGGCATATAACTACCTTCTTATCAGTATGTAGTTTGAACGTGCCGTTGGGGAAGTATTCGAGGATGCGCTCCTCTCGGTTCGGTATCGGTGCTGCTGTGTCGCCAAGGTCTAGGCTCGCACAGTCTACGTAAACGAAATCATATTCATCTGCTGGTAGCAGGGGGTGAGACTCTAAGAGGTTAAGCACAGACGACTTGCCGATCCCAGGCTCACCACGTAGCAGGAACCGATTGTCTGGGATGTTGGCGATAAGGTCTGCTGCCTCTTGCAGTGAGATCTCGCGCTGCTGTTTGACTTGCTGTTCTTGCATATCTGTTATCTCCTCTTGGTTAATCTGATGCTTGGTAATAGGGGGTTTCTATGTTTCTTAATAGTTACCGAATGGTCGTAATCGTCTAGCTCGTACTCCTCTTGGATTTCTTCAGCCATTTCGATTGCTTCGTTCTCTGCAATCGCTTGCGCTTCTTCTTGGTCATCTGCATGGATGGTTCTAAGGTAGGTGATCGTTACCTCTACGACTAAATCAAATTCTTCTTTCATACTTCCTCCTTTCTATGTCTGCTTTTAGCTCGTCGCAACAGATGCAGTGCTTGCATCGGCATATCCTTCCAACAGCAACACGCTCAAGCCTTTGTCGTTCTTCTGGTGATATGTACTTACGCTCAAGCTTGCGTGTGCTCAGTTGCCCCCACGTTTCGATCATGCTTGCTCCTTCTCTTGCACTTCCCAGACCCCATCAATATCCCAACAGGCATTTTTTAAGATGCCCTCGGCTTCCAACTGTGCGAAGCCTTTGTTCTCTGCATCCTCCTCGCTCTCGGCTTCGACTGTTATAACCATCCAACTCGTTTTCTTGAACTCCACTTCAAACTTTTTCATTCCCACGGTTCTCTCCTTGGTTCCACGTAATGTGCATTGAGCACCATTTGAATATCGAAACTGTTCCCATACATGTCCATCTTGTGTTTGATTGCGTAGTCCAACGCTTCCTTATCGGTATCAAAGAAGCCGTAGACATGTGTTGGGCTGTGCGGGAAGAAGTTAAGGATTACCCACCTGCCCGTTTCTTCGTCGTTCTCGTTCATTTCAATTCCCCTTCCACTAGCGTTAAGAACAACAACACTTTCGGATCAGCATTTACCGCCTCTACGTAAGCTTTCGCTTTGGTTTCATCGGTGAACACCTCCCCTGTCGGGGTCGGTGCTTGGGTTTGTTCTTCATCCTCTTCGCAAACTATCCAGACTTTCATGCTTGCTCCTCTTGCATAGCTAGCTCGTACTCCAACCATACCCACAGCGACTCGTAAGCATGATCCCAATTTGAAAACTCACCGTCTGCAACTGCTGCATCAGCTAAGAGATGGATCATCACCTCGTCAGCATCGCTTGTGTCTATTGCTAACTGCTTCATACCAACCCCTTCTTCACCACCAATTCAAACTCTGTGCCCCAGTTGACCACTTGCAACTCAACTATGCGGTAATAACTTTTCACTTCGCTGTCATACATAACGACGCATACATCTGCGTCGCCGCTGTAATCTTTCAGCATCTCCATCAACTCTTTCATCTTCATCGCACCAATCCTCCTTTGTTGTTTAGACCTGCGAGGTCTTGACGGTTTGTGATTAGCAGGTAGTTTGATTTGTGCAGGGGTGCTATGCACCATCCCTTTCGCGCTTCGCGAGCGGCAGCTTCTCTGCAATCCCAACAGAAACCTGCAAGTGTGTGCAGGGGATCTTCCAACTCTAAGCCGCAGTCGCGGCAGTGCATGTATCTAGTCATAAGCGTTACTCGCTCTCCTTGCTCTCGGAACTGGTTGCTTGCACCTCACAAGAAAAACCCAAAGAAAAGGGCACAGCCGAGGGCTATGCCGAACACTGCTGCTACTAGCCAATCTATAAGACTACTCATCATGCTTGCTCCTTTGCTTACTTGTTTTTGATTACATTATACCACAACGTAAGAGAAAATAGATAGGTTTGGGGTATGAATACAATGTAAGAGGTTTTAGGGAGATTTTGAGGGGTTTTGGCAGGGGTGAATACAATGTAAGTGGTTTTGGCACACTCAAACTGTAATGTAAGAAGGCAATGTAAAAGGGGCGTAAGAAAAAACCCTATTTGTAAGAAAGTCGTTATAAAAAAACTAAGTGGACTTACGCGATTTTTGTGTGCAAAATCAAGGAGTTGGAAGTGTAGTGTAAGTAAGTAAATAGTTTTACTATATTATATAAGGATTGCCTGACTTTTCTTGCTGATAAGTCAGTTGAAAATAACACTTGCTGAGAGGCTTGCGATCCCACGCTCCCATAATTTCCCGAAAAAAGTCTTACTTCTTACAATAGGGGGATAAACGCTTGATTCTAAAAAGAAAAACGGCGTAAGAAGTTTTTTCTTACGCCTTACATTACCTCAAATTTTCTTACTGAACCCTGCTGTCGCGTAATCCGAAGGGACGAAACCCGAATGATCGCGCAAACTCAGGCACGCTTGCGCTCGTTGATGCGTAGCCTCGGCTAGCGTTTGATGGATGCACACTGCGCTCCCATTGTCTTACAGTGTTAGCAGTAGGTTGATACTTGGGCATTGATCCTTTTCTTACTATGTGGTTCATTGTAATCCTCACTCAGCGTTACGACGAGCGAACTCTTCAGCAGTAGCAATTGCGATTGCTTCGAGTGCGGCTATTACCTTAAGGTAAGACTTGCGCTTTGCACCATCAACGACAACACCCTGCTTTTTGTTGTAAGTTAAACCCTTGTCCTTAAGATCATTGATGCGATCCTGAAAGCGATCAATCAAGCTTTCGTATGTGGCGCGATTAGAAATGGTGAGCGATTCCCCAGTGAGTGCTGAGATATACTCGGCGAGCGGACGATAGTTACCATTGAACGTAGCCGATGCGATCCTGCACAATCCATCCATTGCCATGCCATTGCGAGCGGCTGCACCAAGCTTGCCCTTTTCAGCTACAAGAGCGGCAAGGGTAAAGTGCGAAGCTTGCTCTACTACACTCATTTTCTTATCTGCAAGGGTTTTGCCCGACACCAAAACTTGAGCGGGGGCAAAATCAACGACAGGCATTTCAGCGGTATATTTCATTAGTTCCATTTTGAAAACTCCGAAGGTTAGAATTACACGGGTGAACGTACTAGAAATTAATACGCTCACTGGTGTACCCTTTGCATTACTGACTTATGGGCAATCGGATACGATCCGAAAGCTTTAGTCGGAAGCTTGCAAAGGGTAACCTCGCTACCGTTTCCTGCTCTAGCCCGATAGCGGCATCAATGCCCGTTTCTCGCACGGCATCAGCGGATCACTAGCGGTATGCTCACACTAGTCGCCTTGCGGCATGATCGTTCCAAGTTTTTAATGAACGGTTGTCGGTTGGTTAGCTACTTTTGCCAGTCCGCTGAAATAACCCAGTAGGCTATCTGTTACGGTAGGCTTTCGCTTTCCTGCTAATCCCGTAGGACTAACCCGATGATCGCTCGGCTTTCGCTTCGCTTGATTGCATTGTACCACAATTAGCCCCTAGCCATAACAAAATACGTATAAGGTATTACCCACCCTATCCCGACCCCCCCAAACCTAGACTTGACGCACCGCCGCGCTAGTACATACTGTTCCGCGTATCCAATAATGTGTTTTAAAAACACCCCCACCCCCTACAAAAATTTCCACAATCTGACCCTACCCTTCTATATAGAAATACCCCCCGTCAGGAGTCCCAACCTCCTTTTGCTTTACAAAATTATTATTTGCATATAGAGTCAGCAGCTATCTCAATCTCGGTGCCCCTATTCCCGCGATGAACGTAGAACCAACTAAAGATAAACCCGTGCCGTTTGACCTCTCCGCAGAGGAACCTGAGCACATAAAAGAAAAGATGGTTGTTGCAGGCGATACGGCTCTGCTACTAAATCAGTTGGGGATGCCTCTAGAGATGGACCCCGACGACGCTGCCAAAGCCGAAGAGTTATTTAGACAGGCGGGTAAAGGGGTACCTGCGCGTAAAGCTAAAAAAGAACTTATGAACGGCGGGGTTGCTGCAACCCTGCGAACGATTATTGCTAAGTACGACTCTCCAGTATTTGCAGATATTGTGCAGGCGCGGCAGTTTATTACTGCTAAGCTTGTAGAGCTTGCAACCTGTGGCGATACTAAAATAGAAATAAAAGCTCTGGAGTTATTAGGTAAACACAGCGACATTGGTGTATTTACCGAGCGCAGTGAGATAACCGTCACCCATAAAAATTCTGCTGACTTAGAAGCAGAGATTAAAGAACGTATTAAACGCTTATTAGTAGGTGGCGCTACTGACGTAGATATAGTGCCAATAAAAAGTTTAGATGAAGAGTTGGGTATAGCCACACCAAACCTATTAAAAGAATTAGATGCTGAATTAATAACTGAACCTGTCGATGATTAATTCACAGCCTACACAAGATAATGCAAGTTTATCTGCATTGTTAAATAATATTTCAGGATTGTCTGAAAGTGATTTGCGTGATTTAAATCTGCGATTACAAAAACTTGAGAAATTAAAAAGTCAGGAAGTATGTAAGGAACGGTTTATTAAGTTTGTAAAACGAGTTTGGCCTACATTTGTGGATGGTAGACATCATGTGCGAATGGCTGCGGCTTTTGAAAGAGTCGCTAGGGGGGAAGTTAAACGCCTTATTATTAATATGCCTCCTCGTCATACTAAGTCTGAATTTGCTTCTTACCTTCTACCTGCTTGGTTCTTGGGAAAGTTCCCTCATAAAAAAGTAATCCAGACCGCGCATACAGCAGAGTTATCGGTTGGGTTTGGTAGAAAGGTGCGAAACCTTGTTGATCAGGATGTTTATAAAGATATTTTCCCTGGTGTAGGACTGCAAGCTGACTCAAAAGCTGCTGGTCGATGGAATACAAACAAAGGTGGTGAATATTTTGCTATTGGCGTAGGTGGTGCGGTGACAGGTAAGGGTGCGGACCTGTTAATTATTGACGACCCACATTCGGAACAAGAGGCTGCGCTGGCAGCAGTCAACCCAGAAATCTACGATAAGGTCTATGAGTGGTACACATCAGGCCCAAGACAGCGTCTGCAACCGGGGGGAGCTATCGTCATCGTGATGACTCGGTGGGGTTTGAGGGATTTAACGGGTCAAGTTATCAAAAATTCGCTGCAAAGAGGGGGTGATGAGTGGGAAGTGATCGAATTTCCTGCTATTTTGCCCTCTGGTAACCCACTTTGGCCTGAATTTTGGTCGTTAGATGAGCTTTCTGCACTAAAAGAGGAGCTTCCTAACTCAAAATGGCAAGCTCAGTACCAGCAACAGCCGACTTCTGAAGAAGGTGCCATCGTTAAGCGCGAATGGTGGAAGGTATGGGAAAAAGATGATCCTCCAAGATGCGATTTCATTATTCAGTCGTGGGATACGGCGTACGAAACGACTAATCGTTCGGACTTTTCTGCGTGTACAACGTGGGGTATCTGGACAACTGAGGAAGGTGAGACAAACATCATCCTCTTAGATGCCTATAAAGCACGACTTGAGTTCTATGAACTAAAGAAGAAGGTGTTAGAACTGCATAAAGAGTATGAACCTGACGCATTAATCGTGGAAAAGAAGGTATCAGGTATCTCGCTCTACCAAGAGTTGCGTCGGATGGGTGTGCCAGTGTCAGAGTTTACCCCCAGCAAGGGCAACGACAAGATAACTCGACTCAATTCGGTGTCTGACATCATTCAGTCGGGGCGTGTGTGGGTGCCAAACACTCGATGGGCAGAAGAACTTATCGATGAGATTGCAGCTTTCCCAGCAGGCGAGCATGATGACTATGTGGATGCAACTACGCTAGCATTAGCAAGGTTTAGGAATGGCGGGTTTTTGCGCCTTCCAACAGATGAACCTGATGAGTTGCAATACTTCCGTGGGTTCCGTGGCGCTAAGCGTGGGTACTACTTAAGTTAGGAATGAATCATGGCTATTGATAAAGCACTGTATGAGATGCCCGAAGGACTTGAAGCCTTGGCGCTTGAAGAAGCACCTATTGAGATTGAGATCGAAGACCCTGAATCCGTAACGATTGGTGTAGGTGGGCTTGAGCTTGAGATTGAGCCGGGGGGTGAAAACGAGGAAGAAGAGTTTGACTCTAATCTAGCCGAGTTCATGAAAGAAGGTGACTTACAGAAAGTTGCCAGCGATGTGATGGAGATGGTTGAAGCGGACATTACTTCGCGTAAGGATTGGGCGGATACCTATGTTAAGGGCTTGGATGTGCTGGGCCTACGTTATGACGAGGTAACTGAGCCTTGGGATGGTGCTTGTGGGGTGTTCTCCACACTACTTACAGAATCTGCGATTCGCTTCCAAAGCGAATCCATCATGGAGACATTTCCGGCAGGTGGGCCTGTAAAGACGCAGATCATTGGTCAGTTTACCCCTGCTATTGAAGAAGCAGGTAAGCGGGTGAAGGCTGATATGAACTATCAGCTAACTGACAAGATGCCTGAGTATCGGTCAGAGCACGAACGTGCGTTATGGGGTGTTGCGCTGGCAGGTTCGTCATTTAAGAAGGTCTACTACGACCCATCGTTAGAGCGCCAAGTTTCGTTCTATGTACCTGCCGAGGATGTCATTCTTCCTTATGGTGTAACAAACATTAGACGTACAGACCGCCTTACGCACATCATGCGTAAGACTAAGAATGACGTTAAGAAGTTACAGGTAAGTGGGTTTTATCGGGATGTAGATCTTGGTGAGCCTTACGCCAGTCAGACCGATATTGAGAAAGCTAAGGCGCAGAAAGAAGGCCAAGAGCCGACTAAAGATGAGCGGTATCAGATATGCGAGGTGCATATCGAGTATGACTTGCCGGGGTATGAGGAAGAACTGCCACTACCCTACGTCATTACTATCGACAAAAATACCAACAAAGTTTTGGCTATACGGCGTAACTATAAAGAAGACGACCCTCAGAAACGTGCGCGTCAGCACTTTGTACACTATATGTACATCCCTGGGTTTGGTGCTTACGGCTTCGGGTTGATCCACATTATCGGTGGCTACGCCACGGCAGGCACCATGCTGATACGTCAGTTGGTGGATGCAGGGTCGCTATCTAATCTTCCCGGTGGGTTAAAGGCTCGTGGGCTGCGGATCAAAGGCGATGACACCCCTATCGCTCCGGGTGAATGGCGAGATGTGGACGTACCGGGGGGTGCGATCAGAGACAACATTCTGCCGCTTCCTTACAAAGAACCCAGTCAGGTTCTCCTCGCCTTACTAAACCAAATCACCGAAGAAGCACGACGGCTCAGTGGTATGGCTGATATGAAGATCAGCGATATGTCGAGTCAGGCTCCGGTGGGTACGACGCTGGCACTGCTTGAGCGGCAGTTAAAAACAATGGGTGCTGTGCAGGCTCGCATCCATGCGGCGATGAAAGAAGAGTTCAAGCTGCTCAAAGAAATTATCAGGGAGTACACCTCACCTGATTACAGCTACGTGCCGCAGGATGGCACACCGCAGGTTAAGGCTGAGGACTACGACATTGTTGAAGTTATTCCTGTGTCTGATCCCAACGCCTCGACGATGGCTCAGCGGGTTGTGCAGTATCAAGCCGCTTTACAACTAGCCCAAGGTGCGCCTCAGTTATATGACTTACCACGTCTGCATAGGCAGATGTTAGATGTGCTGGGTATTCCTAACGCCGACAAACTAGTACCCCTGCCGGATGACCAGAAGCCCAAAGATCCGGTGACTGAGAACATGAACGCACTCAAGGGTGTGCCGCTAAAAGCCTTTATCTATCAGGATCATCAAGCGCATATCACAACGCATATGTCATTCATACAAGATCCCAAGATTGCACAGATGGTTGGGCAAAGTCCTATGGGTCAGCAGATGCAAGCTGCGATGATGGCGCACGTTGCCGAGCACTTAGGGTTCCAGTACCGTCAAGAGATTGAACAGCGTGTGGGTGCACCATTGCCTGGGCCGGAGCAAGATATATCTGAAGCTGAAGAATTAGCTATGGCTAAGTACGTAGCAGAAGCAGCTCAACAAGTTCTACAGATCCATCAAGCTCAAGCTGCACAGCAACAGTCTCAACAGATGGCAGCAGATCCGCTGGTTCAGATGCAGCAACAAGAGCTTCAAATCAAAGGTATGGAGCAGCAACGCAAAGCTGCTAAGGATCAAGCTGACGTTGCGCTGGCTCAGGGTAGGCTACAGAACGAGCGTGAGCGGATCGCTCTTGAGGCTCAGAAGGAAAACATCCGACTGCAAAGCCAAGATAAGCGTGAGGATAAAAAGATCCAAGCTGACATCCTTAAATCTGTGATGAAACGAGGTGGTTAATGACTCATGAGCGGCAAATGCTAGATCACTTATTTAACAAACTCAAAGAACGAGAGCGGGAAGTAAGTGACGCAATGGCTGAAGGGAACTGTAAAGACTTTGCTGAATATAGAAATTTGTGCGGCGTAATCCAAGGTCTGCGCCGTGCAAGGATGGAAGTACAAGACCTTGTGCAACGATATGAGGAATTTGAAAATGACTGATGCAGCTCAAGCTGTAATTGAAGATGTTCAGCTAAAAGCCAAGCAATTGCCGATTGTTAAAGGGTACAAGATTCTTTGCACCTTACCTAACATCGAAAATAAGTTTGATAGTGGGATTATTAAGGCAGACGCTACCGTCAAGTTTGAAGAGTTACTGAGTAACGTGCTCTTCGTTGTAGCACTTGGTGATATGGCGTATGCCGATCAGAACCGATTCCCCACGGGACCGTGGTGTAAACCAGGGGATTTCATTATTACCCGTGCCAACACCGGCACTCGCATCAAGATTCACGACCGCGAGTTTCGGATTATTAACGATGATTCCGTTGAAGCTGTGGTGGAAGACCCCCGTGGCATTCAACGTGCGTGAGGTGATATATGGCAGATTTTGAAAAGGTAGAGTATAAATTTCCAGACGAACGTGAGCCTGAAAAGAAGGCCAAAGACGACGTTGAGTTTGAGATTGAAGTCGTTGACGACACGCCCCCGCAGGATAAAGGGCGTAAACCGCTTGAAGAGCCTGTCAATGAAGTAACTGATGACGAGCTTTCTAAATACGACGAAGGTGTTCAGAAGCGAATTAAGAAGTTGTCGCATGGATACCACGACGAACGTCGTGCTAAAGAGGCAGCTTTACGGGAACGTGAAGAGGCGTTGAAGTTTGCCCAACAGATTATTGAAGAGAATAAACGACTTCAAAAAAATCTAGGGACTAACGAAACTCTTTTGGTTGGTTCTGTTAAACAGGCTGTAGAGCTTGAATTAGATAAAGCTCGCAAGAAATATAAAGAAGCCTATGATGCTGGCGATGCAGATCAAATTGTTGCGGCTCAGGAAGAATTAACCGCAGCGAAATTAAAGCTTGACAGGGTTAGTAATTTTAAACCCACCCCTTTACAAGAACGTGAAGTTCCTGTAAATATGCAACCACAACTCGCCCCAGCGCCTCAAGTAGATTCTAAAGCACTTGCGTGGCAACGCCAAAATCAGTGGTTTGGAACCGATGAGGAAATGACCAGCTTTGCTCTGGGGCTGCATGAGAAATTGGTCAAAAATGGAGTTGATCCGACTTCAGATGATTATTATGAACGGCTCAACGGTAGATTACGGCAGGTATTCCCCGAAAACTTTTCTGATGGTGTAGAGAAGCAGGAGGAAAAACCGAAACGGACGAGCAGTAATGTTGTAGCCCCGGCTAGCAGAAACGTTGCACCTAAGAAAATCACGTTGACGCAAACTCAGGTTGCACTAGCTAAGAAGTTACGTATCCCTCTTGAAGCATATGCCCGAAAAGTGGCGGAAGGAATGACAAATGGCTGATACTAAAACAGTTGAAAATCGCTTAAACCGCGAATTAGGTACACGCGCTAAAGATGAGCGTCCTCGTAGCTGGGCACCGCCCACGCTGCTGCCTGACCCTACACCTGAAGCTGGGTATACCTATCGCTGGATTCGTGTCAGTACGCTGGGTCAAGCCGACCCACGCAATGTGTCATCCAAAATCCGTGAAGGTTGGGAGCCTGTTCGCGCAGAAGACCATCCCGAAATCTCGATGTATCTTGATAATGACAATGCTCGTTTTAAAGATAATGTCGTGGTGGGTGGGTTGTTACTGTGCAAAACGCCAACAGAAATGGTTGATCAACGGAATGCTTATTATCAACAGCAAGCCGAAGCTCAAATCCGATCTGTTGACAATCACTTCATGCGCGAGAATGATCCAAGGATGCCTCTGTTTTCAGAGCGCAAAACCACGGTTTCATTCGGACGTAGTAATCAACAATCGTAGGAGTTAATCCAAAATGGCTTACCCGACTATCGACAGACCTTATGGTCTAAAGCCGGTCAATTTGATCGGTGGTCAGGTGTTTGCTGGAGCAACTCGTCAATTAGTCATTGCAAATACAACTGGTACAGGCTACAACACCAATATTTTCTATGGCGATATTGTCAAAATTGTTTCAGATGGCACCATTGAGAAAGACACGGGCACCTCTACTGCTACACCTGTAGGTGTATTTTTAGGGTGTCAGTATGTTAACGCATCAACAAAACAGCCTGTTTGGTCGCAGTATTACCCTGCCAGCCTGTCAGTTGTAAGCGGATCGACGATTTATGCTTATGTTGCTGATGATCCTGACCAGCTCTTTAAAGCTGTTTTGGTCGCTGGCACAACGGCAAATGACACAACTTCTGGTCTATCTGTGGCTTTCTTGGGCCGCACGATGATTGGTAGTAATGCTCAAATCGTGCAAAACACCACATATGACGGTACAAATAGTAACGCGCAATCTGGCGATTCCACCATTGGCATTTATAGTGCTGCTGGCGGTACGACCACTGCTACATTGCCAATTCGTATCATTGATGTGGTTCCTGATACTGCTAACTCTAGCGGCAATTTCTGTGAGTTTATTGTTAAGTTCAACGCACCGAACGTAACAGGACAGACAGTTGCTGGTGGACATCAGTATCTCAACCCAACTGGCGTGTAAGGAAGGGGAAATTAAATGGCTATTTCACGCGCACAACTACTGAAAGAGCTTCTCCCCGGCCTGAACGCATTGTTCGGTCTGGAGTATGCAAAGTATGGCGAAGAGCACAAGGAAATCTACGAAACAGAGACTTCCGAGCGTTCTTTCGAGGAAGAAACCAAGCTGTCAGGATTTAGCGCAGCCCCTGTCAAAAACGAGGGTTCTGCAATAAGTTATGACAACGCGCAGGAAGCTTGGACTGCTCGCTATACGCATGAAACTATTGCACTTGGATTCTCGATCACTGAAGAAGCGATTGAGGATAACTTGTACGACAGCTTGTCTGCTCGTTACACCAAGGCACTTGCTCGTGCGATGTACTACACCAAAGAGGTGAAGGCAGCAGCAGTTCTGAACAACGGCTTTAGCTCAAGCGTTACCTATGGTGACGGTCAGCCTTTGTTCTCGACTTCGCATCCGCTGGTTTCTGGTGGTGTTAACAGCAACCGCCCCGCAACTAACTCGGATCTCAACGAAACCTCGTTGGAAAATGCAGTGATTCAAATTGCTGCGTGGACTGATGAACGTGGGTTGCTGATCGCTGCAAAGCCCCGCAAGTTGGTCGTTCCTCCAAACCTCATGTTTACGGCAACTCGTTTGCTGCAAACCGAGCTTCGTGTGGCTACGGCTGACAACGACGTTAACGCACTGAAGATGATGGGTTCCATCCCCGAAGGCTATACGGTCAACCACTATTTGACCGATACCAACGCATGGTTCCTGACGACTGATGTGCCTAACGGCCTGAAGCATTTTGTTCGCACACCGATGCAGAACTCAATGGATGGAGACTTCGACACTGGGAACGTACGGTATAAAGCCCGTGAGCGTTATAGTTTCGGTGTTTCTGATCCGCTTGGAATTTTCGGTAGCCCTGGCGCTTGATGTAAATCAAGCACTTAGCGCAGAAAACCCCGCTTCGGCGGGGTTTTTTGTTTTTTCAAACTTTTGTGGTAGATTACCTGTTACTAAGTCACAGGAGAACAAATGGATACCACAACCCTACCCAAAACTCGTAAAGAAGCCCAAGACATTGGGGCAAAGTATTACTTCACAGGAGAACCCTGCAAGCATGGGCACATAGCTCCTCGTAAAACAAAAGGTGCTTGTGTTGAGTGTCTAAAGGTTGAATGGCAACAAGCAGCAGAAAAACGCGCAGACTATTTCCGAGAGTACAACAAACGGGAGGATGTTAAAGATCGTAAGAATGGATGGTATGAAGCTAACCGAGAGCAAGTTATTCAAGCTGCTGCTACACGCCCGTTAGAAGTTAAGCGGGTATATCAAAAGGCGTGGAAAGAACGTAACACGGTTTGGGTTCGTGCAGACACCAAAGCTAGAAGAAGGAAACATAGACTAGCCACTCCTAAATGGTTAACGCGCGAACAAAAGGGGCAGATTAGGGAGCTATACAAAATAGCTATAACAATGACCAAAACTACCGGAGAGCAGTATGTTGTCGATCATATCGTTCCTTTACGTTCTGAATTTGTATGTGGCTTGCACGTACCTTGGAACCTTAGAGTTATTCCTCGTCAGGAGAATTTATTGAAGTCCAACAAGCTTATTGACACACCCCCCACAACCTGATACAACACTGATATTCCGGGGTTAGCCCGGTGTATTAGACAGTCCCGGCTGACAACATGCAGACTAATACACCGACATCGCATGTGAGGACAATATGGCTCGCACCACATTCCAAGGACCGGTCCGCTCTCTTGGCGGCATCTACCAGCAAGGTCCATCTACCATCGTAGAAATTACTTCTAGTACCACGCTTACCCCCGTAGATCACGGCGGCAGGATTATTTCTGTTGGTGGTTCTCTTGCTGCTAACGTGCAGTTAACACTGCCTACCATTAATACTTCGGCAAACGCTTCTTCGTCTGGCCCCGGTAATGACCCCAACACGGCTAATAACGAAGGTGTGGTTTACACCATTTGGGTTCCAACCACCATCTCCACGTCTTCGCTAAAGATCGCTACGGATGGCACAGATCGTTTTGTTGGGTCAATCCTTTCTGTTGATACGGATTCTTCTGGCGCTATGGCTGGGTTCACGGCTGGTGCAAACGATGACTTCATTAACCTGAACGGTACGACGACAGGTGGTGTTGCAGGTACGTGGGTTCAGATTGTTGCGGTAGCAGCGTTGAAGTACATGGTGACCGGCGTTATTAATTGCACAAGTGTTCCTGCTACACCGTTTGCAACGTCTTAATTAGAGGTGCACCATGCAATATGATGTATGGTCAGTCAAGATAAAGTCGAGTGCCAACTTTTATGTGACTTCGGTTACACCGAGTGGTGCTGGTGCACTTACGCTTGCTGCTACAACGCCGGGGATAAATGGGTACGGCTACAAAGTATCCATTACCGGCACGGGCAATGAAACGGGTAAAAACTTCACCATTACAGGCACAACCGTAGGTGGTGTGGTTGTTACTGAGGTAGTTGCTGGACCAAACAATACGACGGTCTATAGCACTAACTACTTTGCTTCCGTTTCAAGTATCACGGTAAGTGCAGCGACCGCAGCGGCAATCACGGTTGGGTATGGCGGCAGTTTGGCGTTACCCATGACCCGGATCAAAGGTTTGTATTACTTGGCAGGTGCTTCTGCGGGTACGATCATTGTCACTCGTGCAAGTGATTCGACGTTATTGCTTGAGATCGATACCCCCGCCGCTGCTACGCAGGTTAACAGCTTGTATATGGCAGCAGAAGGTATCCGTACAACGTACAAAACTAATGATCTTGCAACCGTGGCGGTTACGAATGTCACTGCGGTTACATTGATATGCGGGTGATGTCATGGCAAAAACCCCAGCTTGGCAACGCAAGGAAGGCAAAAACCCAAAAGGCGGTTTGAACGCCAAGGGTCGAGCATCGTACAACGCTGCCAATCCGGGGAAGCCCGGACTCAAAGCCCCGCAGCCAGAGGGTGGCCCTCGTAAAAAATCATTCTGTGCCAGAATGGAAGGCATGAAAAAGAAGCTTACGAGTTCTAAAACGGCCAACGACCCAAACAGCCGTATCAACAAATCCTTAAGGGCTTGGAAGTGCTGATATGACTCAAGATAAACACGAATTGGTAAAGAATGCCGCAGACATCATGTCTGTGGTTGCCACAATCGGATCGTTTCTCCAAGTGATTACGCCTTTATTTGGTTTGATTGGTGCTGTCTGGACGCTTATGCGTATTGCCGAGATGGTTACGGGCAAACCGTTTGATCAAATTATCCGTCGCAAAAAGGACTCCGACGATGAAAAAGCCGATTAAATTTGGTGCGCGTAAGCGTTATGAGGAAGGTGGAGAGGTTGAAGAAGGTGAACGTGCAAAAGAGTACGTAGCTTCTAAAGCTGAAATAGCACCTTCTACATTCCGTGAAGCTTTTGCTCAAGCTCGTAAGGCAGGGCAAGAGCGATTTACTTTTAATGGTAAGTCTTACACGACGGAAATGGCAGGATCTAAACCTGCTGCACCTAAACCCACTGCGTCCAAACCAGCAGAAACAAAAGCTGAATCTGCGTCTTTAGAGGTTAGAGCTTCTAGACTACCGTCATCTAATAAACCTAGAGAAGCTTCTGGCATTTTAAGTTCGCTTAAAGAAGGCGTTACTCGTGGTGGGTATGAGTTTGGGCAGGAAAAAGAAAGTCCAAAACGTAGTACTTCTGAAAAGAAACCTAGATCTACTGAACGTCCAGAAGGGTTCTTAAGTTCTTTTTCCAAAGCAATAACTAGCGGTGGGCGTGAGTTTACCGGCGGTGGACGTGAGTTTGGCAAAAAGCACGGTGGAAAAGTCCATAAATATGCCAAAGGTGGTTCAGTAGGTTCAGCTTCTAAACGTGCTGATGGTATTGCACAGCGTGGTAAAACTCGTGGGATGATGCGTTAATTTTTAAAAGGGGTATTGGTATGAAAAAGATGAGCATGGGTGGTGGCGTAGCCCCATCAAAAATGGGCGCTGTTAAAACTGCTGCTCCTAGCCGTGACGGTGTTGCTACCAAGGGTAAAACCAAGGGCACACAGATCAAAATGGCTAAAGGTGGTATGGCTAAGATGAAGATGAAGAAGATGGCTTACGGCGGTAAGGCTTGCTGACATGATGCCCTCTCGCGGGATGGGGGCGATTTCGCCCTCAAAAATGCCGACTGCCAAGCGTAAAGCTAGGCGGGATAACACTGACTTTGATCAGTACGCTGAAGGTGGCAAGGTGTCTCGCGTAAACGAAGCTGGCAATTACACTAAACCGGGGATGCGTAAAGCATTGTTCAACCAGATAAAAGCTGGTGGCAAAGGTGGTGCGCCGGGGCAGTGGTCAGCTCGCAAAGCTCAGATGCTTGCCATGAAGTACAAGCAGCGTGGTGGAGGTTACCGTGACTAGCAAGTTTCCAGATCTAAATAAAGATGGCGAAGTAACCCAAGCTGACATTCTTAAAGGTCGTGGGGTTTACAAAAAAGGTGGTATGGCTAAAGGTGGTAAGTGGATTCAGTCAGCCATTAAGAAGCCCGGAGCTTTACGCGCACAGCTTGGTGTCAAAGGCGATAAACCGATTCCCGCAGGTAAGCTGGCTAAAGCTGCAAAAGCTCCCGGTAAATTAGGGCAGCGAGCAAGGCTGGCACAGACGTTAAAGAAGATGAAGTGAAAGCCCCGCAGCAAAGTCTAAAAAATTGGACTGACCAGAAGTGGAGGACACGCAGTGGCAAACCTAGCACACAGGGTTCAAAAGCAACTGGCGAACGATACCTCCCGGAGGCGGCAATTAAATCTCTTACACCTGCTGAATACGCTGCGACTACAAGAGCTAAACGGGCTGGAAAGAGCGCAGGTAAGCAGTTCGTCAAACAACCGGCAAAAATTGCCGCAAAGACTGCAAGATTCAGATGAAAGATTACGAGGATTGGCAGGTGCAGAAAGAAATACTAAAGGAGTACCTGCAAGTCATGGTGGCTCTTGAAGATTGGCACGGTGTAGCTGACGTAGCGATGGACCTAAGAGAATTGGAAGCAAGACATGACCACGAGCGGCTCAACCGACTTTAATCTTGAGTTTACTGACATAGCCGAAGAAGCCTATGAGAGGGCTGGTCGGGAGATGCGCTCTGGTTACGACCTGCGTACTGCACGTCGTTCGATGAATCTACTAACCATTGAGTGGGCAAATCGTGGCATCAATATGTGGACGATTGAGCAGGGCACGAAGAATTTGGTACAGGGCACTGCGACGTACGATTTACCGAACGACACCATTGACTTGCTTGAACACGTTATAAGGACGGGTGCAGGTAATGCCTCAACGCAAGCTGACCTTACACTTACAAGGATTAGTGTCTCCACCTACGCCACAATCCCAAACAAGCTGGCTCAAGCAAGACCGATACAGATTTACATCAGCAGGAACTCTGGAGCCACGTACCCTGCAACAAGTGCATACGACCCCGGACAAACCGCCTACCCACAATTCACAGTTTGGCCTGTCCCTGACCAAGGCACTGAAGCCTCGCCGTACTATCAAGTAGTTTATTGGCGGATGCGTCGCATACAAAATGCTGGGGATGGTATTCAAACTCCTGATATGCCGTTTAGGTTTCTTCCCTGTATCACCGCAGGATTAGCTTATTACATAGCTCAAAAGATTCCTGAAGGACAAGAACGATTATTAGCTCTTAAAGCTGCTTATGAAGAGCAGTGGAATTTTGCAGCGGGTGAAGATCGTGAGAAAGCTGCGGTTCGTTTTGTACCGCGCCGGATGTATTTAGGTAATACTGGGAGCTTCTAATGCCCAATCAGTTTGCCTCTGGTAAATACGCTATCGCGCAGTGCGATAGGTGTAACTTCAGATACAAATTGAAGCAGCTAAAGTCGCTTGTTATTAAGACTAAGAACGTCAATATTCTTGTCTGCCCTGAGTGTTGGGAACCTGATCAGCCGCAATTGCAACTTGGTATGTATCCTGTGTATGACCCACAGGCTATTCGTAATCCTCGTGTTGACTCTAACTCTTATTATCAATCGGGGCTAAATGGTTTACAGATTGAACCTGTAAATGACGACTCAAGCCAAGATGAAAATGGGGTTCCCTCTGGGGGCAGTCGGGTTATACAATGGGGGTGGTATCCAATTGGTGGTTCCAGATCTTTTGATGCTGCTTTGACCCCCAACGATCTTGTCCCTAGAGGACTTGTTAATTCAGTCACCGTATCGTAGGAGTTTATGATGGATAAGAAAGACTTAGCGCAGGACAAAAAGATGATTGCTGGTGCAGTGCACAAGCACGAAAAAGCCAAGCACAAAGGTCAGCCTCTGACCAAACTTGCCAAGGGTGGCAAGACCAACGCAAACATGCTAAAGATGGGGCGCAACCTCGCCAAGATTGCTAATCAAAAGAACGCTGTACGGGGGCGGTAATGAAACAAGTTAAACCTTTTAATCAGCCTAAACCCGCGCCGACTCCAAAGTCTACGGATGCAAAACCCAAGACTTCTGGTATTAAGATTCGCGGTACTGGGGCGGCAACTAAGGGTGTAATGGCTAGAGGTCCGATGGCGTGAACTATACGGATTTAAAAAAGGCGATCCGAGGGTATGTCGAAAATGACTACCCGACGATTACTTTTGCTGATTCTGCAACAACGTGGACATCAGATCAACAGCTTGCGACTTTTGTTAAACAGGCTGAACAGCGCATTTATAACTCCGTTCAATTTCCTTCCTTACGAAAAAACGTAACAGGGACCGCCACTTTAAATAATCAATACCTCCAATGCCCCTCTGATTTTTTAGCGGTCTATAGTATGGCTGTTATTGATGCCACGGGGCGCTACCATTACTTACTAAACAAAGACGTTAATTTTATTCGTGAAGCGTATCCCGTTACTTTAGGTTCTGGTAATACCGGTCGCCCACGTCATTACGCTATTTTTGGCCCCGACTATCCTACGTTTCCTAACGAGCTAACTTTTTTATTAGGTCCAACACCTGATTCCGGGTATTCTGTCGAGCTTCATTATTACTATTACCCACAGTCAATTACCGAAGCTGCTTCAGGCCAAACTTGGTTGGGCGATAACTTTGATTCTGTTTTGCTTTATGGTTCGTTACGGGAAGCGTACTTCTTTATTAAAGCTGAACCAGACATGATGGCAGCAGTGCAAAATAAATATGAAGAAGCCTTAGCTCTTGCTAAACGCCTTGGTGATGGTATGGAACGTCAGGACGCTTATCGTTCTGGTCAAGTACGGTATCCGGTGAAGTAGTATGGCAATTGTTCAAACCATGTGCACAAGTTTTAAGGCAGAAGTTGCCCAAGGACTGCACAACTTTACAAGGACGACAGGCAATGTTTTCAAGCTCGCTTTGTACGTCGCAACTGCCAACCTCGGAGCAGATACCACCGTTTACACATCCACTGGGGAAGTACCGACGAGTGGAACCAATTACACCGCTGGGGGGATTGCACTTACAAACATCACGCCCCTTTCATCAAGTAATACAGGATATTGGTCGTTTGACGACGCAACTTTTACCAACGTAACTCTTTCCTGCGCGGGCGCACTGATTTACAATTCCACCAACGGAAATCGTGCAGTATGTGTACTTAACTTTGGGCAGACGATTACCAAAAACGCGTCAAATTTAATCGTCACTTTTCCCCCGATGGGCGCAACTGATTCTGTTTTAAGGATTGCATGATGGAAAAAGCAAAAGCGGGTGATCAAGTTTCTAGCGGGTTAGCCGCTAAAACATCGTGGGGTGAATCGGCTGTGGCCTGCGGTAGGTACTATGCAGAGTGCCATGACAAGGATGGCAACCTCAAGTGGACTGCTGAGGGTGATAACTTGGTAGTTAACGTCGGTCTTCAGTACATGGCTGGCACGGCACTGGCAAACTCGGCAGCGCAGATCACAACATGGTATGTGGGCTTATACGGTGCTGCTGCAAGTAATACACCGGCTGCATCAGATACGATGTCCTCCCACTCTGGCTGGACAGAGATTGATTGCTACAGCGATGCAACCAGACCAGCGGCAACTTTTGCCGCATCAACAAATGCCAATCCTTCGGTAGTAACGAACACCTCTAATAAGGCTGTGTTTAATATTGACGCAACCGCAACGGTAGGTGGTGCCTTCCTAACAAGTAACAACACGATCTTAGGAACGACGGGTACGTTATTCAGTGCCGCAGACTTCCAATCACCCGGAGATCGGTCGGTAGTTTCAGGTGATGTAATTTCTGTAACGTACCAATTTTCATTAACGGCAACATGAGTGAAGGCGGCTGGGGATCAGGTGCATGGGGATTTGGGCCTTGGGGCAGGTCAGCTTATGATCGTTCTGTTCTTGAACTGGCTTCAGGAAACGACACAGTTGCTGTGCCGGGGGTTGAGTATCCAGCATCTATTCTTGAAGCCGCATCGGGCAATGACCTCATGGCAGGCAACCCGTACTTCGCCGCCAATATTCTTGAAACAGCCAGTGGTGCAGATACAATTGCAGGGGCTGCTAATTTTGGTGGAACAATTATTGAAACATCTGCTGGTGCAGACAGTATTTCAGGTTCAGCAAGCTTTATTAGTTCTGTGCTTGAGAATGCGGCTGGTAATGACCTTGTTTCAATCAACGTGGAAATGCAGCTATCTGTACTTGAAAACGCATCTGGTGCTGATAGCATCTCTGCTGTATTGTTCTGGGAGCAGATCAATACTTCTCAAACCGCTAATTGGACTGAGATAACGACATGACAGTCAATTACACATCCCTTTTGGCCCTCGGTCGGCCTGTCACGGGCACCGAGCCTGGAGTATGGGGCGACGATGTCAACAACGCCGTTACCTCATACCTTGATATTGCAATTGCGGGTACACAGACATTAAGCACTGACGGTGATGTCACGCTGACCCTGACGCAAGGTACAAGTTTAGCAACGAATATTGGGTCTACATCAGCCCAGTACATGATCCTGAACTGTACCGGTTCCAGATCGCAACTACGCTACATAAACGTACCCAATAGCAGTAAAGCCTACATTGTGATGAACAACACCTCTGGTGGGTTCAATGTCACGATCAGGGGAAGTACTGGGCCTACGACAGGTATTTCGGTTGCTCCGGGCAAACAGACTTGGGTAGCCTGGGATACGAATGCCGGTGATTTCAAAGAGATTGCTTCGGGTGATGTAGACGGGCCCGCGTCTTCTACTGATAACGCAATTGCAAGATTTGACGGTCTGACGGGTAAAGTTATTCAGAACTCGGCAGCATTTGTCGCTGATACGACAGGTGACATCACAGCCGGTGCTTACAACAAAGTCACGATCACTGCTCCGGCATCTAGCGCAACACTGACCATTGCTGATGGCAAGACATTAACGGCTAGTAATAGCCTGACGCTAGCGGGTACTGATAGCACCACGATGACCTTTCCGGGGACCAGTGCAACGATTGCACGGACGGATGCGGCTCAGACATTTACGGGCATACAGACCTTTAGTTCGGCACCGATTTTATCTTCGGCCACGGCAAGTAAAGCAGTCTTTACGGATGGATCTAAGGCACTTACCTCTACAGGTACGCTAACCACGGATCAGGGTGGTACAGGTCAGTCTAGTTACACCGCTGGTGATTTAATTTACTACGCCACGGGTACAGCGTTTACCAAGCTTGCGCTTGGTTCAAGTACGACCATCCTTACGTCTTCAGGAACAGCACCACAGTGGAGTGCTGCATCAGGTGTGACGGTTGGGACGGCTACAAATCTTGCAGGTGGTGCAGCAGGGTCGGTTCCTTATCAGACAGCATCAGGTGCGACAAGCTTCTTATCCATAGGTACGTCTAACTTTGTTCTGACTTCCACAGGATCAGCGCCGACTTGGACAGCGAATACCGGTACAGGGAATGTCGTTAGAGCGACATCACCTACGCTTACCACGCCTGTTCTTGGTGTAGCTACAGCAACAAGTTTGAATGGCCTAACGGTATCCACGACCACGGGTACGCTGACACTTGCTAATGGATCTACGCTTGCAACCTCTGGTGCTAATAGCATCACGTTAACTTCCACGGGTGCTACAAACGTCACGCTTCCCACATCAGGAACCTTGGCAACCACAAGCAATACCGTAGCAACGATCTCATTCGGTACGACGGGCTTAACGCCAAGCACGGCAACAGGTGGTGCGGTAACGGTTGCTGGCAACTTAAGTCCTGCTAATGGCGGCACGGGTGTATCTAACAATGCACTGAATACGCTTACCTTCACAGGTAACTACAGTCTTGGGCTGACCTTAAACGGCAACACATCGGTTACCTTACCAACGACCGGCACGTTAGCGACGCTGGCAGGGGCAGAAACCCTGACCAACAAGACCATCAATGGTGCTAACAATACGATCAGCAATATCAACCTAGCCTCTCAGGTCACAGGTACGCTGCCTTTTGGGAACGGTGGTACAGGTAATTCGGCCACACCAACGAATGGTCAGTTGCTGATTGGTAATGGATCAGGTTTTAGCCTTGCTACGTTGACGCAAGGATCTGGTATTACGATCACCAATAGCTCTGGTGGTATTACGATTGCTGCAACGGGTGGTGGTGGAACAGGCGATGTGGTTGGTCCAGCCTCTGCAACGGATAACGCGATTGTCCGGTTTGATGGCACCACGGGTAAGCTGATCCAGAACTCGGCTGCAACGATTGCCGATACAACGGGTGACATCACGGCGGGTAAGTACAACGGCTTAACAGTCTCAACAAGCACGGGTACGTTGACGGTTGCCAATGGTTCGTCGCTCATCACTTCCGGTGCTAACAGCATTACGCTGACATCTACTGGTGCAACCAACGTCACATTGCCGACCACGGGAACTTTAGCTGTATTAGGAACGGCGCAGACATTTACCGCAGCGCAGACATTCCGTGCGGCCAGTGCGATTCGTTCAGAGGCTGCTTCAACGCAGGATGCCGTGGTGCTTGCAGGACGTGCGGGTGGTACATCAAGCTATGCGGTGACGCTAACCCCAACCACGCTTACGGCATCACAGACATTGACTCTGCCTAATGCAACTGGAACTCTTTCTACAACAGGTTTTGCTATAGCTATGGCTTTAGTTTTCGGAGGTTAATATGGCGGCCCCAAATATAGTTTCTGTAACGAGCATCGTTCCGCATACGGTGTCTATAACTCCTTCAGATACCTCACGAAATGCTCTAGTGACAGCACCAGCAACTGGGGCAACGCATAAGATCAACTCGATCTTGATGACGAATATTGATGGTAGTTCATCGTATAACGCAACGGTTGAGTTAAGGCTTGCTGATGGTTCAACCTACAGAGCCTTGTGTTATTTGCTGACCGTTCCAGCAGGTGGCACGGTGGAGTTGATGACTACAGGGACATCACTTTATTTACTAGACACGAGCGTGTCGGGTGAGGCGTCAACACTGTGGGCGACGAGTTCCACGGCATCCAAAATAACTTATACCTGCTCTTACACGACGATCTCTTAAGGTGTAGATCATGGCTACATTTCCTTCTAGTTCTGATGCAAACGGCATTTGGCGGTTAAACGCTATTCGTGATGCCATCATGGGCCAAAACTGGCCTAACAGTGTTCTTGTTACTGAGATATTTACTTCGTCTGGAACATGGACCTGCCCTGCTGGTGTTGCCGCAGTTGAGTATTTGGTTGTCGCTGGCGGTGGAGCCGGTGGTGGGCAAGATGGTGCAGATAAAATGGTTGGAGGTGGCGGTGGAGCCGGTGGTTTCAGAGTTGGGACAGGTTTAGCAGTAACAGCAGGAACTTCATACACCATTACTGTTGGCTCTGGCGGTGCTGGTGCTAACGGTAGAGGAAGTTCGGGGACAGACTCATCAATAGCTGGTTCACCGATTACCGAAAATCCATCTGGTGCTGGTACCAATACATTCAAAGCGTATGGTGGTGGTGCAGGCGGCGGATATACCGTATCAGCTTTGGGAGCCTTAACCGGTGGATCTGGAGGCGGCGCTGGTTCAGCTAATCCAAATCCAAGCCAAACTGGAGCGGCTGGCAATACACCTTCAACAACACCATCGCAGGGAAATAGCGGCGGTAACGGAGGTGGTAGTGGTGCTACTGGTGGTGGTGGCGGTGGCGGGGCAAGCGCTGCTGGGACTAACGGCAGTGGTGTTGGTGGGAACGGTGGCGCTGGAACGGCATCAACCATAACAGGCACTAGCGTTACATACGCTGGTGGTGGCGGCGGAAGTCATGCTAGCTCTACCGTTGGAAGTGGTGGCGCGGGCGGTGGTGGCGCGGGGGTAAGAGGTGGAAACGGAACTAATGGAACAGCCGGTACGGGCGGTGGTGGGGGCGGAACTTATGACGCAGCGGCTGCAAGGTCCGGCGGCTCCGGCGGCTCCGGTATCGTCATCCTAAGATACCGTCAAACAGTCACTTCTAATGTTTTCGTCTTCCGTGGAACAACCTCTTGGACTGCTCCCACAGGTGCAACATCGGTGGATTATTTGGTGGTCGCTGGTGGTGGGGGTGGGGGTTGTACAACCGGTGGTGGTGGCGGTGCAGGCGGTTTTAGAACAGGTACAAGTTTGGCGGTGACGGCAGGTAGCTCTTACACCATCACTGTTGGCGCAGGGGGTACAGCGGGGTCTGGAGTCGGTACTTCGGCTGTAACAGGCGGGAACGGAGGTAATTCCTATATTTCTGGCTCTCCGATCTCTAACGATCCATCCTCTGGGAATCCCTATAGCAACGCTTTGGTTGCTTATGGTGGCGGCGGTGGCGGTGGATTTTCTATATCCGCTGGGCAAAACGGCGGATCGGGTGGCGGTGGTTCTTGTTTATATACAACTCCGGCATATTATCTAGGCGGGACAGGTAATACACCATCTACAACACCGTCACAAGGAAACAACGGTGGCAATGGGCAAACCGGTGCTATTGGGGCTGGCGGTGGAGGTGGCGCGAGCGCTGTTGGCGGCACCGGATCTAGTAATGCAGGAGGGAATGGAGGAAATGGTACAGCCTCATCAATTACTGGAAGTTCGGTGACTTACGCTGGTGGCGGTGGTGGCGGTGGTCAACCCAATTCAACTGGAGGCACTGGCGGTGGGGGCGCTGGGGTTTGGACTACTGGCGCAGTTTCTGGGACAGCGAATACGGGTGGCGGTGGCGGTGGAAGTAGAAACAACGGTGATAGCGGGTCAACTGTTGCAGGCGCAGGCGGATCCGGTATCGTCATCATCAAAGTTAACTACTAAGAGGTAAATATGTATCGTTACTACGGCATTGACGTAGCTATGCAAATGCTTCGCCCAGGCGCTAAATGGGAGTGGACATCTGGTGTTGGGTTTACACGCTGGGACGATCCAAGACCCTGCCCGTCATGGGAAGAAGTTGAATTTGTGATGAAGAAGATCAAAGAGCTGGAAGACGCCGTGCCGACGATGTACTTGCCTGAGCAGCAAGCCAAGATTGATGAAGAACGCGCTATGTTTGAAAAGGCGGCTGCATGAACCTGCACGGACTCTTTGCACAACCCGTTGGGTTCTTTGACCTTGGGCGTGAGCTAACCGAGGAAGAGAAGTTTTTCCTCATGGAGTTGGAACAACGTGCCAATATGGGCAACCGCACCTCGGTCAATAACTTCGTCCTCAAAAGCCCTGTGATGACAAGTCTTAGGTCATGGATGGAAGATTCGGTGGCTGAGTATTTCAAAGCTACAACCAACCCCAAGCACGATGTCACGCTAAGGCTCACGCAAAGCTGGGTCAACTACAGCGAACCGGGGCAGTATCACCACAAACACGCACATCCCAACTCTTTTGTATCAGGCGTGTTCTACATTCAGACCAACCCTAACGACAAGATCTATTTCTATCGGGATGGTTGGCAGCAGATTAAATTGCCCCCGGCAGAGTGGAACGCATGGAACAGCGAGTCTTGGTGGTTTGAAGCCATTACAGGGCGATTGATTCTTTTCCCATCAAGCCTGACGCACATGGTGCCGACTGTAGAGGGTGAGGATGTACGGGTTAGCTTGAGTTTTAACACCTTCCCGCTAGGTACAGTTGGCGAGGAAATGGATTTAACTGGACTGAAACTGGAGGCGTAATGGTTACTCAAGAACGCCTAAAAGAGCTGTTTGAGTATCGTGATGGGTTTCTGTATGCAAAGCAAGGCTATCAACCAAAATTTACGCCAATTACAAATCATCATAGATACATACGAATGAAAGTAGAGGGTGTGGTGTATCCATTGCACAGATTGATATTTATGTACCACCACGGATATGTGCCAAAAATTATTGACCACATTAACAATGATAGGGCAGACAATAAGATTGAAAATCTTCGGGGGGCAACGCAACAACAAAATTGCTTAAATAGAAAAATTCATAAAAACAACACCAGTGGCGTTAAAAATGTTAGATGGGACAAGAAGTGTCAAAAATGGGTTGTTGAAATGTCTGTTAACAGAAAACGCACGTTTTTTGGCTGGCATGATGATTTAGAGTTTGCCGAGCTAGTTGCTATTGAAGCTCGGGATAAATTTCACGGTTCTTTTGCAAGAGGTTAACGATGGGACATTACGCGAAAATTGATGAAAACAATGTTGTTACACAAGTCGTAGTTGTGGACAACCGAGATATGGCTGACGCTAGCGGTGTGGAAAAAGAACACATTGGCGCAGCTCATTTGGAAAAAATCCTTGGCGGCACATGGAAGCAGACTTCCTACAACGGCAACATCAGAAAGAACTACGCAGGGATTGGTTATACCTACAGGTCTGACATTGATGCTTTCGTGGCACCAAAGCCTTATGCAAGTTGGATTCTGAATGCCAACGCACAATGGGAAGCACCAGTGGCTATGCCGACCGATGGTCAGATGTATAGCTGGGATGAAGCCACTACCTCATGGAAAGTGAATGAACCCGCTCAAGCTTGAACTCACCCTTGATGAAGTCAATACAGTGCTAGATACGCTGGGGAATCTTCCTTATAAGCAGATCGCAGCACTGTTTGAGAAGATCAAGTCACAGGCTGTAGCCCAGCTTGAGGAACAGAAGGTTGAGCCTTGATCTGTTCATGTTTATCCACCAAGTTGGGTTGCCTATTGCATCGGCCTGTCTTGGTGGGTATTTTGTTTACCTAACGCTTAAGTACATTCTGGCTGGCGTTACAAACTCCATCAATTCCATTTCCAGCATCATCACCCAGCTAGAAAAGCGGGTGGAAACGATGAACACCCAGTTGCAGCGGATAGACATCAAGGTCACGCATTCGCTTGGGTTAGAACCTGATTACGACCGGATTGCCCGTGCCGAGAAAGACGACATTAGGAAAGACTGATGGACTACAACGTCGGCAAACTGATTGAAGAGTATGGCTTTCCAACGCTAGCAGTCAGTGGGCTTGTGTATCTGGTGTATTACGTCTGGAAGTGGTCAACCGAGGAAATAGATCCGGTGCTTTCAACGGCCAAGAAGTCGGTCATATCCTTGATTGATCGGGTACGGATGCACGATAACGACCTGATCAGGTTGGATGAAAAGATTGATACCGTCCGTCGGCTGCGCGGGGAGAAGATTGAACGGGAAGCCCGTAAAGCCAAGGAAGAGATTAATAGGAACGGAGATCACTGATGTTTGATTTGCTCAGCGGTGGTTTGCTTGGCTCCATTTTTGGTGGCATCTTTCGCCTTGCTCCTGAAGTCCTCAAGTTTTTGGACAAAAAGAACGAACGCCAGCACGAGCTATCCATGTTCCAACTTCAAACCGACCTCGAAAAAATGAGGGGCGAGTTCAAGATGGAGGAGAAGTATGTGGACTACTCGATCTCGCAAATGGACACGATTAAGGAGGCTTTTAAGGAGCAAGCCCAAACGGCAAAAGAGGCTGGCTGGTTTGCTTCTTTTATCACTGCTATTACCCGCCCCGGTCTTACTTGGATTGCATTTGGCGTATATGTGGCTGTCAAAGCTGCTGGCTTAACGATTGCCTTTCAGACCAACGCTAACTGGGCTGAGGTTTTGACCAAAAGCTACGACGAGGATGACTTCGCCATGCTGAACATGATGTTGACGTTCTGGTTTGTAGGACGGTCTATTGAGAAGTACAACAAATCGTGAAAGAGGCAAAGAAGCTTTGCAAGGATGTACTGATCAAGCCCTTTGAAGGGCTAGCAAAGCGTTTGCCTGACGGACGAGTAACAGCTTATCCTGACCCCGGAACCCGTGGACATCCTTGGACAATTGGCTGGGGAGCCACTGGCCCTGACATTAACCCCGGCACGGTCTGGACGATTGAGCAATGCGAAGATGCACTGGATCACCACGTTGAATACTTTCTCAGGGGTTTGTTTAAACTTTCTCCAAAGATACAAACCGCACTGCCCCGACGCATTGCCGCTGTGACTAGCTGGGTCTACAATTGTGGCCTAGGGAACTACCGAGTTTCTACGTTCAAGAAGCGGATAGATGCGGGGGATTGGGATGGTGCAGCCGACCAATGTATGCTGTGGAATAAAGCCGCTGGAAGAGTCCTGCCGGGGCTTACCCGCCGCCGAGCGGCAGAAGCTGCACTGATGAGGTGAGCCGTGCCATTAAAAAAGATACTACTGAAAAGCGGGGTTAATAAAGAAAATACTCGCTATACAAATGAGAACGGTTGGTATGTATCCGACAAGGTTCGGTTTCGTCAGGGCACACCAGAGAAGATTGGTGGGTGGCGCAGAATATCGCAAGCCGTTTACTTAGGGATTTGCCGTTCTCTTTGGAACTGGGTTACTTTAAGTAACTCTAACCTGCTTGGTGTAGGAACCAACCTAAAGTACTACATTGAGCAAGGTGGTGCTTATTCCGACATCACCCCCATACGTTTAACCCAATCAGTGACCTTTGCTGCGGTTACTGTATCTCCCTTTTCCTCAACCATCACGGTTACATCGGCTAATCATGGTGCAATCACTGGGGATTTTGTAACCTTCTCCGGTGCAGTAAGTCTGGGTGGAAACATCACAGCAGCGGTGCTTAATCAGCAATATCAAATTGCTTCTGTACCCACATTAAATACTTTTACCATCACGGCCAAAGATCCCGGTACGGGTGCGCCTGTCACTTCAAACGCCTCGGATAGTGGTAATGGTGGTGGGTCTTCGGTCGGTGCTTTCCAAGTTAATACGGGTCCGGGCGTTGCTCAGGTTCCTCTGGTTGGATGGGGCGCAGGTGCTTGGGGTAGTGGGTCATGGGGTGTTACGCCACAGGTTACAGACCCACTGCGGATATGGAATGCTGGCAACTGGGGGGAGGACTTAGTCTTTGGTCCACGCACGGCTGGTATTTATTACTGGGATGCGACTAACGGCTTATCAACAAGAGGTGTTGCACTCAACAGCCTTGGGGGTACTGTTACCCTAACAATAGCTTCACCTTGCGTGATTACGCTGTCTAACGTGCTTGCTGAGGGTACAGCCATTAAGCTTGCTACTACTGGCGCACTTCCAACGGGGCTAACTGCGGGTACAACATACTATTTAATTAATGTTGATGGGGTCACTGCAAACCTGTCAACCTCTGCAACGGGTTCGGCTATAAATACTTCAGGCAGTCAGTCTGGAACGCAAAGTATCTCTACGCTTGTTGATGTGCCTACCGTGCAATACAGCATGCTGGTTTCGGATGCTTCTAGGTTCTTATTACTATTTGGCACAACCGACTACGGCAGTACGACTGCTGACCCCATGCTCATTCGTTGGGGTAACCAAGAATCTTTAGTTGATTGGGTGCCATCCCCGCTTAATCAAGCAGGTAGCTTGCGCTTATCCCACGGCTCGCAGATTATTGCAGTGCAGCAAACTAGGCAGGAAGTGTTGGTGTGGACTGATTCTGCGCTTTTTTCTCTGCAATATCTCGGCCCGCCGTTGGTTTGGGGTTCGCAAATTCTTGGGGACAATACGTCCATCATCGGCCCTAACGCCACTGCAATTGCATCCGGGGTAACTTACTGGATGGGTGTGGATAAGTTCTATGTGTACAACGGTAGGGTGCAAACACTTCGTTGCGATCTACGTCGGTATGTGTTCAGCGACATTAATAAGTACCAGAACTTCCAAGTCTTTGCTGGAACAAACGAAGGATTCAATGAGGTTTGGTGGTTCTACTGTTCGGCTAATTCTACGACTGTTGATCGCTATGTGGTGTACAACTACGCTGAAGATATTTGGTACTACGGCACGATGGCACGTACGGCGTGGAGCGATTCAGGTATTCGCGCTTATCCACAAGCTGCTACATATAACTACAACATTGTTGACCACGAGTACGGTGTTGACGATAACGAAACAGGCACGACGCTACCAATTACTGCTTACATAGAGTCTGCTGAGTTTGATATTGAAGACGGACAAAACTTTGGGTTTGTATGGCGTATGGTGCCGGATCTGACATTTGATGGGTCTACAGCAACAACACCCCAAGTTACGATGACCCTTTACGGTATGAACGGTTCGGGGTCTGGGTTTAATACCGAGGCGGCTAAATCTGTTGCCCGTACATCCACCGTTACGATTGAGCAGTTCACCAATATTGTTTACACCCGTATCCGTGGGCGACAGATGATTATGAAGATCGGGTCAGATGGTGTTGGTACGACATGGCAGCTTGGTGCACCACGAATTGACATCAGGCAGGACGGCAGACGATGACTCTTAAATTAGATAATCCAGCCCCTCCTAGCCTGCCACTTGCGCCGCCTAATTACGAACGTGCGTATCACGATCAGTTTTCAAATGTCTTAAGACTTTACTTTAATCGTCTTGAGAATATAACGAGAAGTTTGCTTGGGCCAGATGGTGGCCGGTTTATGAGTAATCCGTTTGGTGCTTGGTCAAGCGATTCGGATCAAATTGCGGTTAGTACAACGGCAGCTTACGCAATTACTTATGATGTGACTGATGTTGCCGATAGCGTCTATTTAGCAGGCAATTCTAAACTGACGGTTACTTACCCTGGTGTTTATAACTTACAGTTCAGTATTCAGTTCAAAAATTCAGATACGCAGATACACGATGTAGACGTATGGGCTGCTATTAACGGAACCAACTTATCAAATAGTAACTCAAGGTTTTCAGTGCCAAATAGTCATGGTGGCGTAGATGGGCATTTAATTGCTGCGTTGAACTTGTTTTTGCCTCTAAATACGGGTGACTATATTGAACTATACTGGCATACTAATAATCTAGGTGTAAGCATAGAACATTTTCCTGCTGCGTCTTCGCCTACACGCCCCGAAACTCCGTCAGTAATTGCAACAATGGCGTTCGTTTCTTCTATACCTACTTAAGATGGCTACCACTAACCCCCTAGCTGCCTTCCAGCAATTTGTTGCACAGCAAAAAGCTGCTGCGCCCCAACAAGGGGGGTCTTTAGACGACTATCTGGCTGCACGGGCTAAGCAATACGGTGCTACACCCAAGGGTGCAAAGTCTGACACGGGCTGGACTGCGGGGGAAGCGTTGGTTAATCCGTTTGCTGGGTTGACGGATTTTGGTAAGAAAAACGTTGATATTTATGGTACTGGGGAAGAATTAAGTAACGTAGTAGGGCAGGAAGAAAGAGCAAAGACCGCTAGCGATCTGATGCGGGAAAAGTTTGGTGAGCAGCTAGGACATAAATCCACGTTTACCAAGGCGTACAAGAAAGATGAAAAAGGTAATCCTGTTGAAGTAGAGCTAGATTCCCTTACGCCAGAAGAACTTAACTCTGGTAATGTTGTGCTGTTCATGGGGGGTAAAACGGGAGGCGAAAGCCGCGAGCGCATGGCGCAAGCTTACATCCCCCAGGGCGATAAACTTATACCTGTTGGCGATCCAAAATATTATAAAGGCGAGCATCCTGACGCTAAGAATGTGGCTACTGCGTTAAAAGTTGGGTCTTTACTTGCTATGCCTTTTGGTGGTGTTGGTGGACTGCTTAGCGGGGTTACTGGAACGGCTGGTGTTGCGGGTGCAGCAGGTGCTGCGCTTGGCGAGCTTGGGATTAATACAGCAGGTAGTGGGATTGCAGGGCAGTTAGCTAATTTAGGACTTCCATCTTTTGCTGCCGACGCTGGGGCTAAGGCTTTAGTGTCAGGGGTTCTCAGTGGGGGGATTGGCTCGCTAACCGACCAACCGTTTTCTAAAGGTTTTAAAACCGGCGCTACATCTTCATTAGCTTCAGATGTTATAGGTGCGGGAGTTAATAAAGTCGCCCCTGATATGTTTAAAGGTCTTGGTTCGTTAGCAACTCCGGCTAAAGCTTTAACTACACAAGCATTAACGGCAAAAGTTCTAGGTAGAAAGTTTGATCCCGCTGCTGCCATAAAAGGTGCGGCTATTAATTACGGAATTGGGCAGGGGCTACAGACTGCTGGGGTAGATCCAAAAGCATTTAATCAATTTATGCAATTTGCTGCACCGATGATTGCAGCGCGGCGCAGGCCGGGAGGTAGATGATGGCTGATAGCAACAAAAGAAATTATTTATATGGAAGTGGTGATGATAGTGGAGATGATAGTGGGGAGTCTTGGGATTTTGGTGAGAGTATTGTAAGCCCCTCATTACCTCAATTTACTGATCTATACGGTGATTTAACATTACCCGAAGTTGATACTTTATATAGTCAGTTTGTGGCAGAGTATGGAGATCAATATACGCCGGAACAGTTAGCGAATTTAAAAGGTGCGCTCCTTGGTGGTATGTCTCTTGAAGAGATGACGGGGTATTCAGATCAAGCTAAAGCTGATGTTGCTCCCGGCGGTATCATGTCGGGCAACCCTTTTGGTACACAAACGGGAGGAACTAAAGGGCAATCACTCCTTGACAAACTCCTCTCAAACAAAGGTCTTCTCCAAGCCGGACTTGGTGGGCTGGGTGCTTTAGCTGCGTATAAATCTGCAAAAGATGCCCAAAAACAAGCTGCTGGTGCTACATTAGGTAAAAATGCTCCTGTAACAGCAACACGTAGTGCGTTTAAAGGTACTAAGTATTCTGCCGAAGGAGGTGGAATTGGGTCATTGGATATGGCGCAAGGGGGACGTGCACTACCGCCACGATACCTCGACGGACACTCAGATGGCATGGCAGACAAAGTCCCCGCAAATATCGACGGTAAAAGACCTGCTGCGCTTAGTGATGGCGAGTTTGTTATTCCTGCTGATGTTGTTAGTCATCTCGGTAACGGCAACTCTAACGCTGGTGCGAAACGTCTTTACGAAATGATGGACCAGATTCGTTCCGCCCGAACAGGTAACCACAAACAGGGCAAACAAATTAACCCTGATAAATTTTTGCCGAGGTAATCATGGCATTCCCTGCACTCCCCTCAGATTGGTTAAATTACACAGGCGGGCAAAAACTTGCTTGGTTTATATCTAAAGGTATTACAGCAGATGACCTCACTAAAATGGGGGAAGCTGCAAGTGATATTAAAGATCTTGTTGATGCAGGATTACCCACAGGCCCAGGGATTTTGTCGCAGGGTACTGCTGAACAACAAAAAGCCGCTGTACAAGAAGCGCAGCAAATATCCGATAGCGTTGCGCAACAGTATGAAGCTAAAGATAGATTAAGCGATTTTTTAGATCAAGCAGCGTCTAACACGGGTATCTATGAAGGTAAACAAGCTCTTGAAGAAGCAATATCAAATATTGCTGGGAGCCAATCTGTTGCTGACAAAGCAACTTTATATAACCAGCTAAATGATAATTACAGCGACACCCAAATTAAAAACGCTATTGCCGAAGTTACGGGCAAACCTGTTACGGATACAGATTGGAATTATTTAACGGGTGCGGCTAAAGTTCAAGAATTAACTAAAGATCCAAAAGCTACAGTACAGCAAAAGGCTGAGCTATATAACGATCTACAAGAACTTTTCCCAACTCAGTCAAATCAATTTTTAAATGATCTGATTAATACTGTTGCGCCCGGACAAAAAGCAGAAGACCTTAAATATCTTGCAGCCGCTTCGGATGTACAAGACGTGGCATCAGGTACTGTGCAGGATAAAGCTAAGGTATACAACAACTTAATTAGTCAGGGGTACGATGCAGCTACCGCTGCAAATATTATTAAAGATGCTACAGGACAAACTCAGACTGCTAAGGATATGGGGTATTTAACCGATGCGGCCAAAGTTCAAAGCTTGGCAACGTCCACTGACCCAAACGCTAAAGCTGATTTTTACAACGAGTTATTAAAACGCTACGACCCTACGGCAATTGGGAATTTGTTTACTGATGCGTTGGGTAAACAGCAATCTACTTCTGACATGAAGTATTTAATGGACTTGGCGCAACAGCGTCAAGAAACAGCTACAGCAGCGCAAACTGAATTACAAAAACAACAAGCTGCTGATAAAGCTGCCGCTGATCGCCAGAAAGCCGGAATTGATGCTGCTACACAAGCCCAAGAAGCTGCACGTAAAGCTGCTGCGGGGTCAACTTTCGGTACTGGAATTACTTACGGCACCGATATGGGTGCTGACCGCAAAGGTACGGGCGTAGATATTTCTGGTGAGTCTGGACTTCGTGGCGCATACGCACCGTATGTTGAGCGTATGTTAGAAAGAGCTTCTGCTGAAGCCGACGTACCTTTCCAGAAATATACAGGCAGCTCCCCCCTTCTTGAGTCTGCTCGTGCGGGTATTGCCAACTTAACAACTCCGGCGCAATTCCTACAAGGTTCAAACTTAGCGCAAGCTGCTGGTATTGGTGCGTTAGATTATGGGAAATATAAACCTACTTCGTTTACCACAGGTACGTTTGCTAACCCTAATTTTGCTTCACAACTTTCTCCAGCAGATTTAAAAAATCAAGCTGCTCTAAAACCTCCCGGTTTTTTTGATGGTGGTGGGGTTGATGCGGGAATGTTAAATAATGCAGAATTTTCCACTCCAATTACTGGCGTTGCGCGGTCTGGTAACTACAACATATTCACTGAAGAGCTTCCATACTTTGGTTCTGCTTCTAACTCTCAAAATTACGACCCCAACTCTAGGGATATGATGTACCGAGGGGATATGCAGTATCGAGGAGGGCGAGAAACTCAAGCACAAAGAGATTTCAAACTCCAGCAAGAAAACCAAATGCGTAATATGCAAGATATGGCCGGTGGTATGGGCGATATGGGTGGAGAATTTTTTGTTGGAGGTACTAAAGATTTTTATGAAAAAAATCCTTGGGCTATTCAACCTGTAGGTACAGGTATGGGTGGTATGGGTGGTATGGGTGGGGGTTTAGGTAGTTTAGGTGGGGGTTTAAATAAACTTGTAGGTGGAACAGGGCAATTTGATGGAAGTGCTAATCAACAATCAGTACCCTCAATGCCTGTACCAACTAACCCTAACCTGCAACCCACAACTTATGGTGGGCAGAACATTACCAACGTCCAAGCATCTTATATGTCACCTTTTATGCAAGGTGCAGTTGATCCCGCTATTAAAGAGGCTAAGCGCCAAGCTGAAATAGCAAATCAGGCAATCGGCGCAAAAGCAGCGCAAGCAGGTGCTTTTGGTGGTTCTCGGCAAGGGTTGATGGAGTCTGAGTTACAACGCAATCTGCTAAATCAGATTGGCACTATCCAAGGTCAAGGGTTACAGAAAGCTTACGAGTCTGGTCTTGGGCAGTTTAATACTGAACAACAGCGTGCTCTTGAAGCCCAGAAATTGGCTGAACAATCTCGACAGTTTGGTTCTGAGCTTGGGCTTAAAGGTTTGCAAACTAGTATTCAAGCGGGTAGTGCTCTTGGCAATCTTGGGCAACAGCAAGGTTATCTTGATCTGGCAACGCTTAAACAAATGGCGGATCTTGGGCAGCAACAGCAGCAGTTTGACTATAACGAGTTCTTGCGCGGTGAAAAGTATCCGTATGAAAATCTCACGTTTATGAGAAATATGCTGCAAGGACTGCCTTATAACGCAGCACCTACTGGTATTGACCCCATGTCTCAGGCATTATCGGGTGGTATTTCTTCCGTTTACTTAGCGCAACTTCTTGGTGGGTTAGGGGGTTAAAACATGGCACAGATTCCTTTTTCCCCGCCTCAGACACAGGCTGCGCTACAAAACCCTGTCCGGTTTCCTGACCAAAGACTTCAGGAATATGCTAGAGGTCAACAGCCCACTGGACAAGTCACGCCACAGATGGCGCAGCAAGAGATGATGGCTCGTGGTAACGAGCGTCAAGCTTTTCAGCGCCAACAAGCTATGCAAAACAATCCTGCAAACAGCCCAACCATCTTTCAACAGAAGGATATGGAGTTGCAACAAAAGGCTCAGCAGCTTGCTGCGATGGGGCAACAGATACAACAAAAAGAACAACAGCTTGGTCTACTTGGCGCACTCATGGCTAAAAAAGAACAGGATCTTGCTGGACGCGAACAAGGTATTGCCACACTGCCGATGCGTCCTGATATGTTTACTGCGATGGATGGCGGTATTGTGTTTAGCGGTGGGGGTGGTGTACTTGGGTTTAAAAAAGGTGGCGATAGGGGCGAAATGGACCCAGAAAATGCTGCGGAATCTCCTTACCGTATTAGCGAGTCTGTTGAAGAAGAAGTTCCTTCAACCACAGGTACATCTACAGGTAAGTTAGATCCCCTCCAAGAAATTATGGCTGCTCGTCGCCGTATTACTGAGCGTGGTGATAAAACTATGCTCTCGGAAGCTAAACAAAAAGATCTTAGAGATCAACGTATTGCTGAAATGGCTGCGGAGTTTGGAGAATACGAGAAGGGTAGGTCTGGTAGAGAAGCTCGTATGGCTGAAGCTTTGCGGGGCCAAAAACCTGAGTTAATGGATTATCTTGGCGCGATGGCAGCGGGGGGTCCAAAGCGTACGCTCGGTGAGACTTTATCTGCTATGGTCCCCGGCACTCAGAAACTTCGTGCTGAACAGCAAGCTCGTAACATGGCAGCAGCTAAATACCTTGCAGAAGCTGAAGAAAAAGCTGCTCAAGCTGAACTTGCTGAGAAACGTGGTCAACGTGCTGCTGCGGATAAACTGATTCAAGATAAGCAGGCACTAGAGCTTAAAGCATTTGAAGTTGCAAAAGGTGTTGAAGACACAGGCATCCGTGCGCTTACATCTGTCGCTGAAGCAGAAAGAGGAGAACGTAGCGAAGCTAGAATAGCACAAGAAGCTGCGGAAAGAATGGCGTTGGAAAGAGAGAAATTTAAATCTGAAGAAGCTTACCGCGCTGGTGACCGTGCATTCAAAGAGAAGATGGTTAGGCTTGAAGCTAGCTTACGACCAAAAGACTTCTATAACCAACTTCTCGGTATGGCAACTAATCCAAAAGATCCTAACTACGAATTTGCTAAGAATTTACTTGAAGCTCGTGGGGGTCGTAGTGGTGCGGGTGCAGATGGTAGACCGACGTTTGATCAAATAACAGACAACGTAGAGAAGCGTATGCAGAGCACTGATATAAATAAAATTATCAAGGCTGCTGCTAAAGATCCTAAGAACCCTCGTACCTTGACTGAAGCTGACATACGTGAGATGTTTTTTGACGAGGAAATAGCAAGAGCTAAGAGGTTCTACGGGGAAGATGTTTTTAAAGGTATGAAACCATCTAAGTCTTCAGATGCTGGAGCTGTAGACACATCAAATCCACTTCTTTCAGGTAAGCCCTAATTGCCATGCCGACACTGCTGGAGATCCTGCAAGACCCCAACTACATCAACGCAAATCCTGCTACAAAAAAAGCTATCTTTGATAAGTACGCTCCGCAGGATTCTAATTATGTAGATGCTAATGACGCTACCAAAGCTGCCATACGGCAGCGTTTTGGGTTAAGCACTGCTGCTCCTGCTGTCAAAAAACAATACGGTGTACCCTTAGAAGTTCCTCCTGAAGATAAGGAAGGGTTTGTCCCCGCTGTTAAGGCAGGGTATGAATCACTCAAAGGATCGCTTGCGCTTGCTGCTGGTAAAGCAGGACTAATGGATCTTAAAGAAGCCGAGCGTTATCAAGCAGAGCGCGAAGCAGAAGCCCAGAGGGTATTCACACCTACTGAAAAGGGTTGGTCTGAAGCGCCTTTTCAAAAATTTAAAGAGACTTTGGGTGGTTCATTACCTTATATGGCTGCACCTATTGCTGCGGCTGCGGGTGCCGCTGCGCTTCCTGTTACGGGTACTGCCGCTACATTAGCCACTTTGGGCGCAACTGGTTTAGTGTCTGCTACGCAGTTCACAGGTACTAATCTTGCGAGACAGCTTGACGAAGTAAAGCGCACTAATCCTAATGCGGGGCTTGAACAAACAAGTTTAGGTAGCGCCGTTGCCGCTGCCATACCACAGACTGCGCTAGATATTGTTGGTATGAAAGCTATCCCACTAGTGCGTGGGTTGTTTAAGTCTGTTGGTAAAGAAGTCACTGAACAACAAGCTAAGAACTTTGCCGAGCAAGGGTTCCGTCGCACACTTGCTGATTACTCTTTAGCTACAGGCAAAGCTGCGGGTGTTGAAGGTGCTACTGAGACAGGGCAACAATTTTTAGAGCGTCTACAAGCTGGGTTAAACATTGCAGATGCTGATGCTCGTAAAGAGTACGTTGAAAGTTTTATTGGTGGTGCTGTTCTTGGTGGCGCACTTTCTCCTGCTGGTCGATACATTGAGCGACGCAGGGAAGCAAAGACTCCCGAAGAACGTTCTGCAATTGATGAAGCACAAGCCAAGATTGATGCAGAGCAGCTAGCAAAGCAGAAAGAAGATCTTCAAGGGAAAGCCGCTGCGGTAAATGTAGAAGACATTGCTGCTAGGACGCAAGAGCTTGCTAAAGAACCTGCTACTGCTGGTGACGTATTAACTGCTGCTACTCAAGCAGCACAAGAAAAGTTAGCTGAGCAAGCAACTCCAGAACAAAAAGTAGCGGAAGCTGCTACTAAAGTTGATGCGCTTACTTCTAGGATTAATGAACTTACTGACGAATACATAGCTGCTGGAGATTCCCCTGATCAAGCCAAAATCAAAGCCGCTGCTCAGGCTGCGGAAGAGGAACGAAACGACCAAGAGGCTGACCAAGCTCTATCCGAACTTGCAGAAATTCAAGCCGAAGCCGGAAAGGAGGCAGAAGATGCTGCTAAAGCTATCGAACAAGGAGGTGGAGAAAGCGTTCCAATTCCTAGCCGACCCGACGGAGGAGTACCCACCGGAGGAGTTGAGCCACCTGTCGCCGGTGGAGTGGAACGCCCTGCACGTCCTGCTGAACCAACTGTACGAGGAGAGGAAGTACCATCCGGTGCAGTAGAAGAAAAAACTCAACCCCCAAAGGAAATCCCCAGTGTCACTACGCCCACTGAAACCAAGCAAGCAAAAGAAGAAGGAGCAGCAGCGCCTGCTGAAGGAACAAAAGTGGCAAAACTTGCCACAGCAGCCAAACCTGCCGGTGTACCAAAAGCAGCAGCCCCTCAAGTAACAATTATTAATCAGTATCCTGGCAAGAATACAAACGGCCAAAATACAAAAGATCTTGTGCTCTCAAACGGAGAGACCGTTACTATTACGAATGTAGGTGAAGGGCGTAAGCCTAAGTGGGTTAGGCGTGTAAATGGTGAGGAAGAAGTTCTTGGCACTAACTTAAAAGATGCGTTTCTAAAAGTTAGATCTGATGCTGTGCCTACTGGCCCTGCGCCTAAACGTGGTCCGAAACCTAAGCTGACTGAGGAAGAAAAAGAAGCTCGTGCTGTTGAGTCGGGGATGCGTACTGAGGAACTTAACGCAATTGAAAATATTATTCTTTCTACTAAGAAGCTAAAAGGTTCTGACCGCCCCGGCTTGGCTACGATGTTGGATCTGTTCCTTGGCCCAAGACCCGAATCTAAAGCTTCCATGCAGCAGTACCACGATACTTTTATGAAAGGTATTGAGGGTCAGTTTGCAAACATTGGTAATCCAGAAACTAGAACAGAAACTCTTAACGACTATATAACTAAGAGAGTGCTCCCTGTTTTGGAAGAGCTGTACCGCCTTGGTACTGATCCAAGGTATGCAAACACTCGCATCCGTGATCTCGCTATGAGTAATTTTGAGCGTGGTCCTAGCAATATTAAAAAGGGCATCATAGCGCGAGCTGAACGCCGTAAAGAAGAGACTAAGCCTGTAGAGCAAACAGAAGCTGTTAGCGAAGAACCCATAGTCACACCCAAGGCTCCCACTGGCCCTGCACCTGTCGTTACTACTAAGGTAAAGAAGCGTACGTTCGTAAAACCAGAAGGTGGTCCTGGTGCTCTTGCTCAGGCAGATATTTCAGAAACGGAATTACAGTCAACCAGCCCTGCCTTAAATCCAAAGATCGAAGCCGGTGCGCCTAAGACAGGTAAAGACGCTGCCCAGATTATTGCAAAAGATCCTAAGAGCAATAAGTTTGAACGCACCTTGGCACAAAAATTAGTGTCTGCGTTAGGGAATATAAAATTCGTAATTGTCTCTAACAAGTCTAAGCAAGGGCTTATTGATAATTTCAAGAAACTAAAAGCTAGAGGGGTGTTCATACCCACTAACGATATGATTGTTGTAGCAGGGAGCGGTCTGTCAGGGGTAGGGCAAGGCGTAAATAACCAGACTGTTTTGCACGAGCTACTACATGCAGGGACTGCGGTAAAAATCTACGAAGGTGAGCAGATTGTAAAAGCTGACCCTAGAAGCGCAGACCCAAGGGCGCTTGCGTATCGTAAATTAGTACGGTTAATGGCGGCTGCACGGGACGCAGCCGATGATGCGGCTAAGCTTCCTAATGGTCATCCATACAAAGAATTTGTAAAGAGCTTAGATCAAAAGTTCACCAAAGGTAAAGCTCTAACCAATGTGTATGAGTTTTTAACCTACGGTATGACTGATGGGGACTTTCAGCAGTTCTTAAGCACAGTGCAGTTTGGCAAAACGCAAAGCGTCATGAGCACTTTTGTAGCTACGATTAGACAGCTACTTGGGCTTAGTAAAAACGATGAGTCTGCGCTTGCTAACCTTATTGAAGTAACAGATACGCTCTTGTCACTGGAGCCTTCCGTTGCCGACGCGCAGGCTAAAATAGAAATACTCTCCCAGAAAAAAGACGTACAGACCGCTGCCGATGTGCAAGTCAAATATGCTAACGACGTAATCAATACGCCTCGTAGCCAAGGCCCATCTGTATCTGCGCTGAACCAAGCTATAGCTAACGGTATGGATCTATCTAGTCAGGCAGAGCTTGCTGGTGCTATTGCAGAAGGTGCTATGTCTGGTGCTAGGAAACATATTCTTGGTGCATTTACTCCTAGCCAACTTGCAAAACTTGTTAAAGACAAAATCCCTGCGCTTACTCGTGTGGTCGATCTTGGTCGGAAGTTCAACGCCAAGCGCCAGCAGTATGTCGATGAGATGAAAGATGTTATGAAGCCGTGGCTTAAGCTTCAACGCAACGACCGTGAACAAAGTCAGTTGCTTGCCACCATCATGCACCTCTCTACAGTTAACGGCATAGACCCAAGCATCCCCGGTAAAGATCGTCTTGCATCTACGCCGCAGTCAGATACCTTGGATGATCTATGGGAAAAGCTTGGTGAACCGGGGCGCAAGATTTATATCGATGTACGTGATTACTACGCTAAGCAATATGAAACGTATAAAGATCTTTTGAATAAACGCATTGAAATGATGGGGATCTCCGATGAGGAAAAAACCAAGTTCATGGATCTGCTCAAGAAACAATTTGAGTCGGACAAAGTTGCTAAGCCTTACTTCCCTCTTATGAGATATGGAGAGAACTGGTTGCGTGTTGGCAAAGGCAAAGACATGGAGTTTTATATGTTTGAGTCTGCCTCAGAGCGCAACCGCTTCGCCATCCGTAGAGCTAAGGAGATGGGCAAGCCTCTGAAAGATTTGTACGCCGACGGTACGCTCAAGCGTGGTGATCAGCTTAAGAACATGATGGAAGAAAGCTTTGCTGATACGACGAAGCTAAAAGAAGTTCTTGCTGCTGTAGATAAGCTAGGCATCGACACTGATAAGGCATCGATCAAAGACGAGATCTATCAGATGTATCTGCTCACGCTGCCAGAGAAAAGCTTCCGCAAACAGTTTATCCATCGTAAAAACACAGCAGGTTTTAGCGCAGATGCACTACGGAACTTTGGCACTGCGGGTTTCCGTATGTCCAATCAACTTGCCAAGATGGAGTACCAACCCCAGATCGTCAACACACTTGACGAAGCAAGAGAGTCTATCAAGGATGACCCTGACGCATCTAAGTACCGTCCTTATATCGAAGAAGTAGCAGGCGACTTTGACGCTGCTGTTAATCCTAAGAACGAAAACTCTATCCTGAACTTTGCAGCCAACGGACTATCGACGCTTAACTTCTTCTACTATATGAGTTCGATCTCGTCTGCTCTGACGAACATGACTTCGCTGCCTGTGTTTGGCTATCCCACACTGCTTGCTGAGTATGGCAAGACTCCTGGTGGCGCAAAGGATGTGCACAAAGAGCTTGTGCGGTTTATGAATGTCTACAAGGAAGTTGGGTTCCGACGCAAGGTTAATGGTAAGACTGAATATGTTATGCCTTCCATACGCAATGCGTTGACCAATGCTGATGAGATTAAGGCTTACGATGAGTTTGCGGCTGACAACCTTTTCTCATTCAACCGCTCAATGGACTTGCTCAATATCGTCAAGTCTCCTTCTCAGGAAGCTACTAACCCTAACATTTTGAAAGTGCCTGTTCAGGCTGCAACCGATGCTGTCTCTACGTTGTTCTCCATGACGGAACAACTACCCCGCGAGATGATGGCTATGGCTGCTTATCGCTTAGGACGCAGTCAAGGTTTGTCGCATGATGAAGCTACTAAAAAAGCTTTGGATCTGACGCATGATGCGATGTACGACTACTCCATGTTTGATACACCCAGATACTTCCGTGGGCCGGTTGGCAGAACCATATTCCAGTTCAAGAAATTTTCACAGAACACGGCGTTCTATCTCACGACTAATTTCTTGCAAATGTTCAAAGGCGCAGATCCTACGATTAGGAAGCAAGCTGCAACGCGCTTCTTTGGTACGCTCGGTATGACGGGTATGTTTGCAGGTCTGACGGGTATGCCGTTGTACACCGTGATGTCTACCGTTGCCGAGAAGGTGTTAAGTGCATTTGGTGATGATGACGATGACGAAGACAGTGCAGCTTTCCAGATACGCAAGTACGGATTTGATTTGTGGTTTAAGAAGTGGCTGTCCGAAAACTTTGGCGCAAATGTAGCAACCTACGTCGCTATGGGTCCGGTCACTGGGCTAACAGGTGCAGACTTTAACTCGCGGGTCAAACTTAACGATCTGTTCTTCCAAGATTGGGAGTTTAAAGGGTTGCTCGGCCCAAGCTTCGGTATGTTTGAGAATGCCCAACGTGCGTACGACAGGTTCAAAGAAGGGCAAACCGAGAGGGCTATCGAGACCATGATGCCTGCGTTCATCAGGCAACCGCTGAAAGCGTATCGCTTTAGCGAAGAAGGAGTAAAGACTCCAAAAGGCTACGAGGTTGTAGCGCAAGAAGATTTGAACTGGATGGACATAGCCATGCAAAGTATTGGGTACGCCCCAATCAAAGTGTCCGCGAAACAAACTGAGAACTTTAAGCTTAAGAAGCTAGAACAGGAACGGGAAGAAGAGCGCACAGAACTGCTGAAGCGTTCGGTCTATGCGCGGCGGGGTATTTCTGACGAAGACCCCGATGATATTCAGGAAGATATTGATAAGTTCAACAGTAAGTTTCCCAACCGTCGAATCCTCCCTGTAACCATCATGCAGTCGGATCAAGCTAGGCGTAGGCAGGAACGTGCCGTAGACCAAGGGTTGTATATAGCCAACCCAATGAACCGACGCGAACTCTTAGAGCTGAGAGCTAAAGAGTAAAAAAATCCCCGCAGGAGGGCGGGGATGAAAAGACTCGTCGTGAGTCTGAGGAGACAGCATGGACTACAGCGGTGGAGTATACAGTTAAACTCTCCAAACGCGAACCCCTTGGATGCCTTCCTCAATTACTGTCTTCATAACAACTTTAAAACGCATCCGCCGCATCTCCTCGCGGATCGTAACTTTGGCCGCAGCGCAATCTAAGCAGGGTATAAAAAACGAACTACCCTTCACAAAGTTGCGCCAGTTAATGTTGAAGTTAACTTGGTGTACTAGCATCGGCAGGTACTATCATTTCCTCAACGTCGAGGAAGTTGCCGTTCGTGCAATCAAACACCAAGCAGTAGACAGGTGGCGCTGTGATCTTCATGCCCTTGGTGATGCGCTTAACTTCAGAATTAATCAGTACCTTGTCTTTCTCCAACTTGCGAGTAAGTTCCCTGTAAGTTATTTGAGCCTTGGCGCAGTCTGCTCTGAAGTGTTTAGCATTGATATACATCCGCTTGCTGTCTGGTTCGTATCGTATATACAGCGGACCTTTGGGTTCTAAGATTGGTGCAGCGGACATCTGTGTTCGCGAGTCAACCTCTGCATTGACGACAAGGATGTTCTGCATGTGCCTACCGATATAGTCACCGATGACGCTTGCTACATTATCGAGCGGGGGACGCACATGCTGACGCAGAACATGGATCTGCTCAGTAACCCATACATAAATGTTCCGCATGTTGAAGTCATGAAGCCCAAGCTCTTTGGCGATAAGTCCCCCTGCTATGTTGCAAGCAATGAGTGCCGACCAGAACCGCTCACGAGAAGTCAGTCTGACTTCCTTATCAATCTTGGCTTGAACTGAGCGCACCATGTTGATAACGTAATCTTTGTTGCTGACAAGGTAGGAGAAGTAGATGTCGGCGGCGTGACCGTAGTTGCTCTCCAACTGCACATCAAACATCTGTTTGGCATACTGTTCATCCAACCCGCTGCTATAAATCACATACTCAAAGACCCGCATCATCTCTCCGTCTACCGAGTCCCGTGCTATCTGTAGCTTGTCGTAAAGACTAGCGTTGGAAGTCATAATTTCTATAAGCTCCCACCGCTCGGTGTTTGATCTGAGTTGGTTGACGCTTGCCTGCGCTCGCTCTTTGTCACGACCCTGGGTTACTTGGTACAAGTGCGATCCGATGTCTTCAGCAGGAACCTTGGTAACTTCATCATATGTGTGGCATAGGTTATTAAAGATAGCAAGCTTGCGAGCTACTGCATTCTGCGTATCCTTCCACATCGACATAAGTTCCGTGGGTTTGCCGACCACACTATTAATAACACGAAGGATCGTTGATTTACCTGGACCTGAGTCACCACTGATTAAGTTAATAGCAGCACCACGAATCCCAGTAAACTTTAGTAGGGGGCTACCAAATGCTGTTAACGCAGCATAAGCATAGGGTTCTAATCCCTCCTTACCGTAGACGTTGAAGCATTCTTTCCATTTATCAAACTCACCTATTGCAACCATGTTTGGCGCAAACTGATCGGTGGATGCCGATGGGGGGCTGTAGTGGATGCCCGTTGCCGTTATCTCTCTATCACCAACGATGAACTTACTGTCACCGTCGCACCATCCGAATTGTGTTCTCATCTTGTCAGCCTTTCTGCTTACCTGTAGTTCTTTAACGAATGTCATGATGTAGCCAAGCAGTAGTTCTTGTTGCTTAGCTGTTGCTGCTACCCCTTTTTCTGCTAGCGCCTCGCGCAGCTTTTCTTTAACGACAACTGACGTAAGCGGTACAGAAAATTCTTTTACTCCATCCTGTGGTAGATGAAGTTTGAACACAACCATCTCGCCTTCAATCGGATGCACCATCCTTCGGACGACATAAAGATCGTGTTCGTACACAACCTGCGCGTCTTCCTCCTCCGAGATCGGACGTTTATAAACACCCCCTGCTTTACCCCGAAAATATGGGAATGGGTATTCGGGTACGGAATGAACAATCGCAGGCTCATCGTCTTTTGCTTCTTCAATGATCTCGTTAGTTGTAGCTTCAGCAATCTCAAGCCCAAGCAAAATAGGACTCTTGATCTTGCCTTTGTGTATGCACTCGTCACAACCGCCGGGGTTAAACTTTTCAAACGTAGCGCAACCGTATGGGCCTTTAATCCGATTAGCCTTCTTCTCGGTTTCGTCTGGATCGTACTGCTCGTAGTTTTTTGATATGGCGTGTATCGCCACATCTCTGTCTACGCAATACTGTGCAACTGAAAGCCCCGCCCTCCATATCGGCTCAGACATCTCCTGCTGATGCGTTGTTATGTACTTAATCTGATTACAACCAAAGTCACGATCTGTCTTAATCAGAATAGTCTTGAAGTGGAACTCGCGGTTATTGGCAAGTGACTTCGTTAGCTCATTGACTTGACGTGGTAGGAAGTCTGGTACTTCTTCCTTAAAAACTAGAACACCAAGAGTCTGCCTTAGCTCCTCAAAGTCAACTGGCTCGCCTGTATATAGCAGCGTTACATCAAGCGGGTCGTCTGGATCTTTGAGGTTCTTTGTATCTGGCAGACGCAGTATCCGCGCCTTATCTGCTGTGCATGCAGGGTCAGCACTGAGGAACCCTTCTTCACATAGTGCCTTCAACCTGTCCGCAGCGGGTTGCCATACAGCAGGTGCTACTGGGGTTTTGAATGTCCAGTATGCGTGTATGCCGCGCCCACTGTTGACAAGTGTCGGCCTTGGTAATGCGTTGTCCTTACAAAAAGTTTTGAGTGCCGCGATGCCTTGCGTTTGATCTTCATAAGGTTTGTCTGTTCCGCAATCTATATCTAACCAGAGTGCACGGAACTCTTTGGTGTTGTCTCCTGATCTTGTGGTTGGTTCCTTAAACGTAGCGCAGGCATAGTAAGCATCGAACCCATCGTCCACCAACTGCTGCCCCGCCTGTATAACTTCTTCAGCAGACTCAACAAATTTCTTGATGACTCGTTTGTTCTTTATACCTACTACACAGCGCCACCCCTCCGGTGCATGCACCGCAGATAACAACTCAAGCGCCGACATTTTGCAAATCCTCCGGCAAGCATTACCGATAGCTGCTGATAAAACGACTCATCAGATCCCTGTAGATTGGACGTACCTCAGTGCCTCTAAACCAGTTGTAGACTGTCTGCCTACTGACACTGAAGTACGCCGCAACGTCGGCTACAGAAATGTTGTGCTTGATGCACACCCTACCCAATAAGACTCCGAGTTTCCGCTTGTCCGCAGCTTTGTTGTCACTGATAAGCTGTTGACTGTAGCCGATAGCCATTTTAGTTATCGTCGCCCCAAGCATCGAGAACCGCTGTCAGGTCTCGCTTCTTTTCAGGTTCAGCTTCAGCCTTCTTGCTTGGACGCTTCACCGGCTCTTCGATCTCTTCAACTACTGGCTTAGCAGCAGGTTTAGCGGCAGGCTTAGCTTCAGCTTTGGGTAACGCTTTAACATTGTCAGTCTGCGCCACGGTAGAAGAAAGCATGCGCTGTGCCTCTGGCGAATTACCACCTTCGATAGCTGCATCGTACTGCTCACGGTTCACGTAACCAACTGCACGGAACTTAAGCACGGGCACATCACTATCACCATCGAACGACATGCGAGTTACGACCATGTTGATGTTCTTGCCATTACCTGCGATGTACTTAGCGTACTGATCAAAGCCCATCGAATCCATATCACCCTTGGCGAAGATCGATTGCGAAGGCAGCGTCAATTGGAACAACCCATTAGTCGGATCGTTTGCAAGCACAACTGCAAGACGCTTTTGATAGCGGCAAGCACGAGTGCCGTTAGACCCAGACCCTGCGATATTCTGAGGGCAGTTAGCGCACGTATCAGCTTGGCGATTCTCAGCCTTGGGGTGCGGTGTTACACCATCATCAGACCAACAATCAGGAGGAGTAATATCCTTGGGGTTATAAGCTTTAGCATAGAAGATGCGCGAGTTCTCTTTGCGACCTGCTGCAACAACTACGTCAAGCTCAGGCTTGTCAGTCTTTGATACTTCTTCGCCGTTAATCACAAGACGGAAACGACCGCCCCTGATAGAGATACGACGGTTCTGTGTGCCACCTGCTAGCGCCTTGGTTAGTTCATCGACTTCGGTATTCTTAAGGAAGTCGGGAAGGTCTTGTTGGAATACAGTTACGTTAGACATAGGTTCCTCTTGGTTACTTACTACGACGGACAACAATGCTGTACCGACTATCGGTGTTCAGACCCATCGGTAACAAGTTGGGGTTTTCCTCGATGAATTGCTTCATGTTGGTTTGATGAATGCGCCGTTCTAATAAACCAAACGCATCGTGTTCACGTACAAAGCTGTACATAGAATCCCAATCGTTAGTCCAGTAACGGTTCTTCACACTACGAATCACAGTACCTGCTGCTGTGCGGATACTGTCAGCACCTATTGATTTGCAAGCTTCAAGAAGTTGCTCTTCGATCACGTCCATCTGTTCTTGAAGCTCAACATCCTTCGCTTCGTAGTCAGACTTCAGCTTCGCTCGCGCATCTCGAATCTTGATATAGATGCCTGCTAATTTGTCCACAGGGACAGATTGCTTTTCTTCAGGGGACACAAGGTCTTGGATGCCCTCATCCATGCTACGCTCCTTTAAGTTATTTTGTGGGTTAACTGTAAATCATAAAGTTGACTTTGTCAAGTTTCTTTAAGCTCTTGACCGTACAAGTCAACGATACGGGAATGCACATCGATATTATTTTTGAGCATTTCGTAAAGCTTGCGCTCCACTGGACTGCCTGATATGTGCACCACCGTCATTGTGTTCTTCTGTCCGGGCCTATTGATGCGAGCGTTTGCTTGCAGATAAGTTTCTACAGAAGTCACAGGCGCATACCATATCACCACGTTAGCAGCAGTCAGCGTTAGCCCATGCGATGCCGCTTGTGGTTGAATGATAAGCACTTTAGGGTCAGGCTGCTCTTGGAAGTTCTTGATGATTGCAGCCCTGCGATTAACTGTTACTGATCCGTTGATAACGTCAGACGTTATGCCCGCCTTGGTTAGATGATTGTTGAGCAACTCGATGGTATGCGTGAACGGTACAAATACTAAAACTTTATGGCTAGCCTCTTCGATAACTTCCTCGATGACCTGCAAGCGATTAGCTACATCAAACTCTATAACTTCCCTAGTGTCCGTATAGACCGCGCCACCAGAAATCTGTAGCAACTTGTTCAAGCTTGTGGCTGCATTCGGAGAAGTAACTTCTTCGCCACCGGCTGAGATCATCATCTGGTCTTTGAGGATCTTGTAATACTTGCGCTGCTGCGGAGTCAGGGGTGCATCTCGTTCTACGTACATAAGATCAGGCAGATCGATACAATCTTTTTTCTCAAACCTGATTGCAGGTTGCAGCACTTGATGCACGACATTCTCTGCATTCGGTCTGGGTATCCACCTGAACTGACTGACCTTCTGCATCACCTTGTCACGGAACGAACCAAGGAACTTAGGCGTGTTGTCTGGGTTGACTAGCTTTGCTAATCCGTAAGCATCAACAGGCGATTGCGCGGCTGGTGTGCCTGTCAACATCCATAACCACTTGGCACGATCCGACACACGCTTCATAACTTTCCAACGTCTGGTCGATACATTCTTATAAGCGTTGGCTTCATCGACAACAATCAAATCAAACTTACCGTCGGCAGTGACTGCGTCTTCGATGATCTCAACACCTTCAAAGTTTGTTATGACAAACTCAGCACAGCTACCTACTATCTTGACCCGTTGCGCTGCCGATCCGTAGGCTACGTTGCATGTGCGGTGTACAGCAAACTTAAAGAGATCCTCTTGCCATGCTGACTTCATGATAGACAGAGGGCAGACCACCAACACGCGACGCACAAGCCCTAGCTTCATTAAGTAATCAGCAGACCATATAACGGATGCTGTCTTACCCGTGCCTTGCTCGTTGAAGCAGAACGCCCTGCGGTTTAATGTTAAGAACTCTGCTGTAGTCTTTTGGTGATTGAATGGCGTGAACTGCCCAGGCCAATCGTATTTCTTTGATATAGGAGATGGAACACCTTTTATGAATTGATTAAGAAGCTGAGCTTCGTTTAGCCCCCACTTAACCGCAACCTCGTACACCCCATCTTCCTGCCCTACCACCTTGCTCTTTTCTATGGCTGCTGTTATTCGGTCAGGATATTTAGTCCTGACCAGTAGCGCCCTGTTATCGATCACTTCCATGCTAGTCGTTACGCTTTATTGTGTGGTTGCTGTTGCGACTGAATGATCGGTTGGCACTTGCGGATGTGATGCGTAGGTTTTTCTTGCTGTTGCCACCGCCCCTCGTGATCGGGCGTTTATGGTCTATGTCTTTACCCTCGCGCACATCGGCTTTACCGTTGCCGTTAGCGTCTTTACCTTTGCGATCAATCAGATCCCTTGCTCTCTCGCGCACCCTGCGCTCGTCTTTCTCTCCTCGTGCTAGTTGTTGTTGATATTCTTTTTTGTACGGTCTAGGTTTGTTAACATAAGGCATGATCAGTTCCTTTCGGATTGTGCTCACAACTAACCACTGGACAGAATCTGCATAACCCACTTGTTATCGGGTTCCACGTATCGTTCTCAAGTGCTGCTTCTAACCTAGACAACTGCTGAATCTGTGGCTCCAGATACTCAAGCTTCATCTCTACCGTGTGCTTTTTCTGGATAAACTCTTTGCTAACTACAAACAGTAACGCCGACTTAACGGTGTGGATCTTGGGGAAGTGGATAAAGGTCGCCGCTGCTAGCACATCTAACTGCTGCGTGTCTGCAAACTTTGCATTCTTTCCGGTCTTGTAGTCAACAAGGTGCGCTACGCCTTTGTCCTCGTTGATGATCAGTAAGTCTGCTATCCCCCTCCACCAGAATCCTTTTGTATTAAATCCGCAGGGGGAGAGCAAGTCTCCCTCCTTCATCAACCCCATCTCGTATTCGCAGTGCTTTGTACCCTCGATCCTTTTTAGCGAATCAAGCATGCCTTCGATAAAAGCAAATCGTTCAGGTATGGGCACATCATCTTTGATGTAGTCCTCCGCTGCTTTGTGTAGCTCCTTGCCGTACAAGGTTGCTTCACTGCCTGAGTCCCGTACATCCTTCTTAATCTTAAGATGGTAATACTTACGTGGGCATTGCTGGAATGTTTTGAGACTGCTGTACGACCAACTGATATTGCTCATCGTTCTCGTGGGCTATTTTGATACTGTTATTGAGCAGCCGTACCTCTGTGGATAGCAGGGGACAAAGCTCTACGGCTTCCTGAAACCTCCTATTAAGCAACAGATTTTTCAATTCCGCAAGTAGCTTTTCGACCTTGATAGCGTTCTCAGAATAGTCAACAAAATCAACAACTTCCATAAGTTTCCCCATAGCCTGCTTCACAGTTTAACGGTAGCTCTTCACACCAATCGGGCCGCATCTTCATGCACTGTTCAACGAAACCTTTAGCGACCTCTGCCTCTTCCTTTGGTGCTACACAAGCAATGGCATCATGCACGGTCATAACCACACGATACCGCCTAGCGATCAGCAACATCTGCTCGCCAATGATGATTCTAGCCAAAGCTTGGCAGACATTCTCCGTTACCTTCCCACCGTATATGCGGTTAGGAATAACCGCTTTACCTTTTTTGGTATCGTACACAAACTCTTCTTTACCCTCTGGTGTGACGTGAATCCGCAGGTTGGGATACTTGAGGTATAACCCATTAGGTAGCCTGATACCGTTCTCACCCTCTGCATATATCTTGGGCTTGTCTTCCGGCAGTCCTGCTCTCTGCCCTATCAAGATAGCCACAAGTGCTTTCTGACAGTCCTTCCACAGCAGGGGGATGCGGGGGTAAGTCTCCCTGTACACCGAGATGATGCGCTGCGCTTCTTCCTCTGCGATAGTTACACCGAAAGTTTTAAGCTGAGCTTGAAACTTCTTGGCCCCCATGCCGTACCCGCTGCCAAGGATTGTGGTCTTACCCACGAACCGCTCGTCCTTGGTTATATCTTCCACTGGCTTGTTGTAGATAGCACTAGCCATGATGCGGTACACATCTTCCCCACGCTCGAAGGCTTGCACCAAGTCCCACTGCCCTGCTAGCCAAGCTAGTGTCCGCGCTTCGATCTGCGAGGAGTCCGAGTCAATCATCACGTAGCCTTGCGGTGCACGGATGGCATGTTTAAGAGGGGACTGTCGTGGTAGGTTCTGTAGGTTAAGGTTGTCTGTGCCACCCCACCTACCTGTATGTGCGGCGTAATACTTCAACGGCACAGGCATCTTCCCGCGCTCTGCGATGTTTATGAACCGTTCAGTCCTCGTTTCTTCAAGCGTTGACTTAGTACCTAGCCGCGCAGCAACAAGTGCCTGCACTTCAGGGTTAGGGTGTTCTGCCAGCGCCTTAAATTCTTCGTCATTCTTAGCTAGTGCTAAGGTCTCACGCCCCGTGGTGGGACTAATTTTTGTAGGGGGTGTTACCCCAAGGCTTGTTAGCACATCTGCGAACTGAGGGTTGCTCATCAGTGTTGCTTTATCCACCGTGACCTTGGCTAACAGATCCTCTTTCTTTTTCTGCACCGCCGCTAGGTGTTCAGTTAGTGCAACCTTGTCAAGCACAAGCACAGGTTCCGAATACATCTTGATCGTCAGATCGATCAACCGCAGTTCTATTTGGGGAAAACCTTTTAACAGACACTGCAACAAGTCATAGGTCAGGTTAACATCGTTGACGCAATACTCGCCGTATCTTGCAAGTTCCTCTTCTGAGAAATCTAGTCTGCGCTTACCTAGCGCGTTGATTACTTCCGTGCCTTTGACCCCCAGTTGGTAGTGCTTCGCCAACGTCGCCAAGCTACCACCCACTTCTGTGCCGTGTACCGCCCTCGCCATACTGAGTGTATCAATCCATCCACGAGGCTTAATGCCAAAATACCAAGTAAGAATAGCGGCATCAAACATAGCATTGTGAGCAACCGCAAGAGACTCACGCCAGTTGAACCGTTGTAGGAATTGTTTTGTTTGTTCATACGTACCACTAAACCATTCAGTGTCTTCATCACCAACTTTAACGGCTAC
>Ga0209358_10000192_pt1 | contig 57056 bp, 54 predicted proteins | sample LauGreFa1BDMLBSN_2_FD_187574 | JGI IMG/M metagenome (GOLD analysis project Ga0209358, IMG submission 187574) | Freshwater lake microbial communities from Lake Michigan, USA - Fa13.BD.MLB.SN (SPAdes) (version 2) | ecosystem: Environmental > Aquatic > Freshwater > Lake | place: Lake Michigan, USA... | reverse complement strand
GCGGTAGCCAAGATCTCCGGTCCAATACCAGCCATTGCGGACACGCTCTGTGGAAGCTTCGCGATTGTTGTAATAGCCCTCAAACGAAGTGCCACCACTTAGGCTGACAATTTCACCGATGCACTCGGGGTTGGCGATCGCACCAAACTCATCAAATTGGACTCGTGGACACTCAATGTTGGTGTCTGGATCAATGATGCATACTTGGCCCGCCATATCAGCGCGTTCTTTGCCAAGCGCATTTGCTGGTGTGTCCGGGGTGCGGATGATTGCGACAACACTTTCGCTTGAGCCGTAGCCCTCAACAAGATCGCAGGCAAAGCGTTCAAGAAAACGTTCGCGGTCGAGTGCGCTTGCTTCAGTGCCGAAACCTAATCGCAATTTGTTGTTCTTGTCATCAGCAGATTCTGGCTGGCCAAGGATGTAGGCAATTGTGCGGCCGACGTAAGTGAAGTATGTGCAGCCATGTTGCTGTACATCAGGCATGAAATTGCTTGCGGAGAATTTGCGCCGAAGAACAATGGTTGCGCCAACAGCAAGGGCAGGCCCCCAGCAGGCCATCAGGGCGTTGCCATGGAAAAGTGGCATCGGGCAATAGCAAACTTCTTCAGCAGTGACACCGTAAATCTCTCCGGCGCGAACACTCGCGGTTGCCATGCGCTGGTTGGTGCACACAACTGCTTTGGGTGCACTTGTTGAACCAGATGTGAAGAGCAAAAAGAGAATGCTTTCAGCATCGGGGTCAACCGAAGGAAGGTCTGCACCGATATGACGCCTGAGAAGCTCGCGATGGGCAGATGATTCGACGTCAATCATGTTGGCGGGGTTAACGCCGGTCTGTACATCGTGGAGTAGTGACATGCCATTTTGGTCACTCACAATGATTTGGCAATCGGTGTGTTGAATATCGCGTTCTAGTTCCGCCCCGCGTCGAGTTGGATTAATGCCAACAATGCACGCGCCGATCAGCGCAGCACCGCCAATCCAAAAGAGATAATCGGGTGTGTTTTCGAGAAGGATTCCGATGTGAGGCGGACGATCGGCAACGAGCAATTCGTTCAGTATTGACGCGCGAACGGCAGACTCAGAAACAACTTCATCCCAGGTGTAGGTGCGTCCTTCGAAGATGTATCCAGCATGCTGGTCACCTTTTCTGGCCCGAATCAACGAGGCAACAGTGGTCATGGAACGATTCGTGCAGGTAGGGGATGGCGGTAGAGAGCAGCGGCATTCTCGCAGCAGAACTTACGAAGGAGTTGCGGAGACAAGTGCCCCCACGCATCTCGCAAAATGGATTGACTGTTCGGCCAGGTGCTATCGCCATGGGGGTAATCGATTTCAACCATGATGTGGTCGTCGCCGATGACGTCATGAAGATCAATCGTTGACGGATCATCAATGGTGCAGAACCAAAAGTTGCGGCGCAATAAATCGGCAGGACGAATATCCCAACCGGCACCGTAGCCACTGCGATCGACGACATTTTCAAGACGATCAAGCAACATGGGAACCCAACCGATGCCACCTTCGCTCATCGCAATCTTCAAAGTGGGGTATTTGTAGGCGTAGCCACTCCACAACCATTCGGCACACGCAGTAAGTGAGAGTTGTCCAAACAACGTCGCGCCAAGTTGAAGTGCTGGTGCGCCTTCGGGCATTGCGTACATTCCAGACGAGCCAACGTGTAATGAAATCACCGTGTCGGTTTCAACACAGGCCTCAATGATCGGATCCCACCAACCGCTGTAGAGACTAGGAAAGCCAACGTTGTGCGGGCGTTCTGGCAGTGTGACCGAAACAAAGCCACGCTCGGCATTGCGGCGAATTTCATCGGCCCCAAGTTTGGCGGTGCCATCGGGTCCAGGGGCAAGCCACGTGATGCCACACGGAATGATGCGGTCTGGATACTTCTGCCACCACTCTTCGTACAGCCAATCGTTCCATGCGCGCATTGTTGCATGACCAACCTCGGGGTCTTTGCACGCGCTAAAAATGCGACCGGCAAAGCCAGCTACTTGTGATGGGAAGTTGAGCGACGCCCAGCAACCGATGAGGTCCATATCTTTGATGCGTTCATCAATGTCCCAACAACCTCGGCGCATATCTTCGAAGCGAGCTGGTTCGAGCGAGCGAAGTTCGGGCTTGCGCCCAACAACAGCATTCATTCCGACCTGACTGAAGATCTGATCATCAAAAGTCCAGACTTGATGACCTCGTTCATTGACAATGAGTCGCGGAGCTTGTGACTGAAGTGCTTTCGGTAAACGACCGTCGAACATGTCAGGTGGTTCAACCAGGTGGTCGTCGACAGAAATCAGGGTGTAGTAAATCGGCGATATTTCGGGTTCAGGAAGCAGCATGTCCTGGTTGGTAGGTCCAATGACATAGGTGTCTGTTTCAAGGTTGCTCATAGCGATTGTCCATTCATGCGTGAGATCGAGAGTAAGCGTTCAAATTCTTGCTCGCCAAGTGCTTCGCACAAATCTTCCTGGGAGCGTCTGATCTTGTGCTGAATACCCCGATTTGCCCCAGTGATCTGTCCGACCGGGCGGCGATTTGTGTTTTTTGTGTGCACCATCGCCCCCAACGGTTATCGGTCTTTGCTCAGTTCCGACTAGTTTCTGACACGGTATCAGAAACATTTGCGGGGCTATCGGGCGCCGTACAACACAAGGAGTTACACCATGGGTGCACTAACCGGCAAAGTCGCAATCGTCACCGGAGCAGGTCAAGGTGTTGGTCGTTGCCATGCCGAACTGTTGGCTGCCGAAGGCGCCACAGTCGTGGTTAATGATCTCGGAGAATCAGCCGACGCAGTTGCTGCGGCGATTGTTGCGAACGGTGGGCGAGCAGTCGCACAGCGAGGAAGTGTGAGCGACTGGGCAGCTGCCGAAGCTTTGGTTCAACGGGCGATCAGTGAGTTTGGTGATTTGCACATCTTGGTGAACAACGCTGGCTTCATCCGCGACGCCATGAGCTTCTCGATGGAAGAGGCGCCGTTTGACAGTGTGGTTTCGGTGCATCTGAAAGGTCACTTCGCTCCAGCACACTTTGCTGCGGTCTACTGGCGTAACCAAGCCAAGGCTCTTGAGGGAACCGAAGGCGGTTTGCCGCAACGTCGCATCATTAACACCACCAGCGAAAGCGGTTTATTTGGTGGGCCTGGTCAGGGCAACTACGGTTCGGCAAAGGGCGGCATCATCACGATGACGACAATCCTTGCTCGCGAACTTGGTCGCTACAACGTGACCGTCAATTGCATTGCGCCGCGAGCACGCACGCCAATGACTGAAGTGAATCCGAAATTTACGAAGCCCGAATCTGGTTTTGATAAATACGATCCCGCCAACATCAGCCCGATGGTCGCGTTCTTGGCCAGTGATTATGCGTCAGATATCAACGCGCAAACATTCATCGTTTTGGGTGATCAAGTACACCGCATTCGGCCAACCGAAATTGCTAACTCATTGACAGGTGGCGACAAGAAGTGGACCGTCGAAGGTTTGGCTGCGGCGAAGGATCAACTCTTTGGCGGTTCGCCTTCAGGTGTGCCGGCTTGGGGCGGACCGCCTATGTGAACCGGAGCTTTTGGTGAATCAGTGAGGGGCGCCGAATTGGCGGTCGCCAGCATCGCCGAGTCCGGGCACGATAAATGCACTCTCATTGAGGCGCTCATCGATTGATGCGGTGAAGATTCGTAAATTCAGCCCTGTTGTCTTCAAGAATTCAATTCCTTCAGGCGCGGCCAAAACACAAATGACTGTGATTGGTCCGGTTGGATTTCGCTCCATTAACAACTCGCAGGCATGAGCGAGTGAGCCACCCGTTGCCAACATGGGGTCGAGAACGAAACAGGTACGACCAGCCAAGGTCTCGGGCAACTTGTTGACGTATTGCTTGGGTTCAAAAGTTTTCTCATCACGGCTCACACCAATGAATCCGACATCGGCGTTCGGCATGAGTTCTTGGGCGGCGTGAACGAAACCAAGGCCGGCTCGAAGCACGGGGATCACGACGGGCTGGCTACTCAACACGCGTCCCGAAGTTTCAGTGAGTGGTGTCTGAACTTTGATTTCGGTAGTTGGCAGATCACGAGTTGCCTCGGCCAATAACAGCGTGCCGACTCGTTCGAGCTCTTGGCGGAACAACGCATTTGGAGTGTTGACGTCACGGATGCGCGTGAGTGAATCAGCGATCAGTGGGTGGTTGACGACGGTGACTTCGATGGTGCCTGGAGTTTGAGCCATACACCTATTGTCGCGCATCAGCGGTCGTTTGACCCCATGGCAACTTCGGCCTTCAAGAGGGCGTAGCGGGGCTTGACGAGGCCGTTAATGATGCGTAGGCGCTCGGGGAAGGGGGCAAAGGCGCTCTTCATGGCATTGAGAGTCAGCCACTCAAAGTCTTCAAGGCCCCAGTCGAAGGCTTCGGCCAATTGCACGAACTCTTTGGTCATGCTGGTGTCGCTCATGAGCCGATTATCGGTGTTGACCGTGACCCTAAATCGCAGGCGTCGCAGCATCCCGATTGGGTGCTCAGCAATTGAACCGCAGACCCCGGTATTCACATTGCTTGTGGGGCAGAGTTCCAGCGGAATTCGGCGATCTCGAACATAGGCGGCGAGGCGGCCGAGTTGTTCAGACCCAGTTGGTCCGGTGATGTCGTCGACAATACGTACGCCGTGTCCAAGCCGTTCGGCACCGCACAACTGCACGGCTTCCCAGATGCTGGGTAGACCAAATGCCTCGCCTGCGTGAATCGTCGAGTGAAAGTTTTCGCGTTGAACGTGGTTGAACGCCTCAAGGTGCCGAGTCGGTGGGTGTCCTGCTTCAGCTCCGGCGATATCGAAACCCACAACTCCACGATCGCGCCAACGAACTGCAAGATCGGCGATTTCAAGACTTCGGCGTGCGGTGCGCATCGCCGAACAGATTGCGTAGATCGTGAGATCAGTTCCGGCACTGCCTCGAGCAAAGCCATCAAGAATCGCCTGCATCACTTCGTCAAGAGTGAGTCCCTTGTCAGTACACAACTCAGGCGCCATGCGAACTTCGGCATACACGACCCCTTCAGCCGCTAAGTCGTGGGCGCACTCGTAAGCCACGCGCTCAATGGCATCTTTGTCTTGCATAACGCCAACGGTGTGAGCAAATGTTTCGAGATACAGCACTAAGTCATTGCGCTTGGCGCCACGGTGAAACCATTTGGAAAGATCGGCAACATCGGTTGTGGGCAAGTTCTTATAGCCATATTCAGATGCAAGCTCAATGACCGTCGCTGGTCGTAAACCACCGTCGAGGTGATCGTGTAGAAGCGCTTTTGGAGCACGTAACAAGATTTCTGGGGTTGCTGTTGTCATAGTGATACCGCCACTTTGTCGAGTCGGCGCAATGGCAATTCGCTATTGCGTTGGAGCCAATTCCATTCTGGATATTCGGCTGATTCAGAGATGCAATGAAGTGAGTACGCATGGCGACTCTTCTCACTGCGATTGACATCGCTCCAATGCGGGAGCAAACCGTGCAGCACAACAAGCGTTCCGGCCTTTACTTCAAGCGGAACTAATTCTGTTGGTGCGATGGGAAGCGGCGAGTCATCGAGAACTTCAAATGTTGCACCGTCGTTCGCTTGGTTGCGTACAAACTTTTTGCGCAGCGTCGTTTTATGCCCACTTGGCGCCGCCCACAAACAGCCATTCTCAAGTGTTGCGTCTTCGATAGCAAACCAAAATCCGGTCACCGTGATGGGATCGCTGTAGAGGAAAGTTGCATCTTGATGGCAACTGACTTCACCACCAATTCGTGGCTGCTTGCAGATGTACATCGTCTGCAATGCAAGTGCATCGGGCATTCCAATATCGCTGGCCACGGCTGCAAGTTCTGGGGTGTAGGTGAATGATTCAAAGACTGGATCAAGATCGTGCATTGCGTGGCCGATTTTGTTGATGCTGAGTTCTTTGCTTTGTTTCAAATTTCCCGATTCATCAAAAGCCTCTTCTTCAAAGAAACAGATGATTCCGGTTGCTGAGTCAATGAATTGTTGATCGGCGTGGCGAGATTGTTCATTCGTCGTAAAGACACTTCGATTGGCGTCGGGATCAAAGTGATGCAAGATCTTTTCGGCCTGGGCCTTGAGAGCGATGCAAGCCGAAGGCGTTGCGAAATCGGGAAGCACTAAAAAACCATCACGGTGATAATCGGCGATTTGTTGATCAGTGAGGAAGGCTCCCATGGGCTAATTCTAGAGGGCGTTTGAGCGAGGTGTGCTCGAGTCGGGGGAGTCTGGGTGCAGAGATGACGAAAGACCTTTACGCTGTCGGTATGAATTCACCTCAAGGTCCAACAAACGATCTGGCGACAACCTCCGCCGCCCCGAAGTTAACGATTCTGGGGAACACGGTGCGTGAGGCCGTCGATCATGTTGAAGTCTTTCCGGCTCCTGCCAACGTCGACCTCGTGCGATTTACCACCGACGAACTGGCATCGATGTGCCCAGTTACCAAGCAGCCCGACCTGTCGCATGTCGTGATCGAATATCAGCCTCACGAATGGTGTGTTGAGTCCAAGAGTCTCAAGTTGTACCTCTGGAACTTTCGTGACCGCGCGGTGTTCGCCGAAGCTCTTGCCGCTGAGATCGCCGGTGAAATTATGGATTCAGCCAAGCCACGCAAAGTCACGGTGACATTGACGCAGCGCCCACGTGGTGGAATTGAAGTTCAAGCTGTTGCCAGTTTGGGTAACTGAATCACTGAACTTGATCGGTCAGTGATTCTCGCCAGCACGATAGGCGATACCAGCATGAGCTGGTGGCCGCAACTGCTGTTGCGCTCCGGCAAGAACCAAGATCGTGACGATGTATGGAGTCGCTGCCACAAACTCTTGGGGAACTTCGTCGACCAAGAAGTAGGTCGCTGCCGATAGGGCTGCTCCGATAAAAAGTCCCATCGTTAACAGCTGCTTGTTCTTCATTGCACTCACAATGCCGAGTGCAATCAAAATGACGGCAATGACCAATAGAAGTGCCGGCACATTTTTCTCGTCACGGAACTTCAGCGCTGATGGGAAACCAAACAAGATCGCGCCGCGGAAAACGCCGAATGGTGTCCAGTTTCCAAAGATGGTTGTTGCAAGTCCGATGTAGCCCTGGCCGCCAGTTTGTCCTTGGCGATAGGTGCTGGTGAAAACCGTTGATAAGTACGCTCCACCGAATGCAGCTAAGCCTCCGCTGATTGCCATGGCTTGGTAACGCAGGCGATTGATGGGTACGCCCAAACTTTCACCAGCTTGGGGTGATTCGCCACTTGAGCGAACTCGCAGTCCAAAACGAGTCCGCCATAAAACGTATGCGGTGAGTGGCACAAGAGAAATAGCGACAATGGTCGGGATGTAGATATCGCTCACGAGACCGCGAAGTAAGCCGGCGAGGTCGGGTAGAAGTGGAAGATCATGTTTCTTCTCGATCCAACCCAAAATGTCAGGGCTACGCCATGAACCAATACGCCCTCCAGACAAGAACGGCATATCGAATTCGCCGTAACCACCCTTTCCTGCTGGTGACTGACTTTCTCCGCCTCCTTGTTGCCCTTTGAAGAAGATGATGGACAAATACTCGGTTGTGCCAGCTGCCAAAATGTTGATGGCAATACCTGACACGACATGGTTGACATTGAAACGGACGGTTGCGAGGGCATGTAATAAGCCAACAAGTGAGCCGGCAAAAATCGCCAATGCGATTCCGGCCCATGAACCCCATTTCCAGGCGCCATAGCCACCGAACCACGTACCGATGATCATCATTCCTTCGATACCGATATTGACGATGCCTACTCGTTCAGCCCACACTCCTGCTAAACCTGCGAGCAAAATAGGAGTAGCAACGCGCAATGTTGATGAGATAGTTCCAGAGCTGGTGATGTCATCAGCATTAGTGAAGAGACGAACAATTGACAAAACCAGCATGAAGCCCAAGGACAAGGCAATGGTGCGTTGTCCAGTCGTTAATGACTTGAAGAATTTCATGCTGGCACCGCCACTGAATTGAGGGCTAATGCAGCCTTATGTTGAATGCGTCGATCATCCCAGCGCTTCACTGCCTCGTTGATGATGACGACGGCAAGAACGATGATGCCCGTCATGATGGTGGTGATTTCCTTGGGAATGTCAATCAGTTGCAAACGACCAGATGCTTCACCGAGATATCCGAAGAGGAGTGCAGAGATGAAAATGCCCAATGGATGGTTTCTGCCAAGTAGTGCAACGGCGATTCCGTTAAAGCCTTGTTGTTCGGCCAAGTTGTTCTGGTAGGCGTGTACATCTCCGAGAAGTGCACGCATGCCAACGAGGCCGGCGAGTGCTCCCGAGAGCAACATAGAAATCATGACCATGCGCTTGGGGTTGACGCCAGTGACACGTGAGGCGCCGGCGTTGGCTCCAGATGCTCGAAGTTGGAAGCCGAACTTCGTTTTCCAGACCAACACATAAAACAGCACCAGAACCAAAATCGCCACAAAGAACATTCCGTTCAGGCGTCGATCAACAATGTCGGGGAACCACGCCGACGTTGGCAGTTCTTTGGTCTTGACCAACAGGCTGCCCGTGGTGCTTTCGACACGAAAGAAAGAGTCAAAAGCCCAAGCCACCAAACTCAATGCGACGAAGTTCAACATGATGGTTGAAATCACTTCATTGACTCCACGCTTGACCTTCAGCCAACCTGCGAAGCCGGCCCAGATTGCGCCAGTCGCCATGGCCACAACGAGGCAGAAAAGAATGTGCAATGGTGCGGGCAAATCGACCGCAGCGCCGGCAACTGCAGTCGCCAAAAGTGCGACTCTCATTTGTCCTTCGACTCCGATGTTGAAGAGGTTCATTTTGAAACCGATGGCAACTGCGGCGGCCGAGATCATGAGTGGTGTTGCTCGGTTGAGTGCGCCTTGCAAAACTTTGGTGTCGCCTGCGGCACCAAACAGTGTTCGGTAGGCCTCAATGGGATCTTTGCCAGTGATGAGCAGAATGACCGCACAAATGCACAGTGCCACAAAGACTGCGAGTAGCGAACTGGCTGATGTGACGGCCATTCGCTGTAGGCGTTGACTTTTCATCGAGCGTCTCCTTGCTCTTCGCCAGTCATATACGTGCCCAACATTTCGGGGGTTGCAGTCGCTGGATCTAGTTGGGCGGTGACGCGACCGTCAAACATCACCAAAATTCGATCGGACAGGCCGATGAGTTCTTCAAGGTCGGCCGAAATAAGAAGTACACCCAAACCATTGTCGCGGGCGTGGCGTAGTTCATCCCAAATTGCGGCCTGTGCACCAACGTCTACTCCACGAGTTGGATGGGCGGCGAGTAAAACCTTGGGGTCACTCGCCATTTCGCGTCCGACCACAAGTTTTTGTTGGTTGCCGCCCGAGAGGGCGAATGCGGGGACTTGCTCACTTGGCGTCAAGACTCCGAAGCGATCGATGATTGATCGGCAATCTGCTTCAATTTTGCGTCGAGAAATGAAGGGACCGTTTGTGAGTGCCGCGTTTTCTTCGCGGCCCAAGAACGTGTTTTCCCAAAGTGGGGCATCAAGCAATAAACCTTCGCGGTGTCGATCAAAGGGAATGTACGACAAGCCCATGTTGATCCGGTCGCGGGTTTCGATGTGCGACAGTTCTTGACCGCAGACCGAAATTGAGCCACTCATAATTGATCGAAGCCCCAAGATCGATTCGCACAATTCAAACTGTCCGTTGCCTTCAACTCCGGCGATGCCAACGATCTCTCCGGAGTGAACTGCAACATTGATGTCCTCAAGTGCAAGTTTGGCACCAGCAAAATTGCCAGCCAAATTAAGTCCAGTTACTTGCAACCGAATATCTTCGCCAACTTTTGTTTCGCGACCAGAAGGGTCAGGTAAGTCGCTTCCGACCATTAATTCAGCAAGCGAACGTCGATCGACTTGCGAAGGAGTTGTATGGGCGACAGTGGTTCCTTGCCTGATAACTGTGATCTCATCGCAATAGGCGAGCACTTCATCAAGCTTGTGTGAAATGAAGATGACCGTTGCGCCTTCGGCGACGAGTCGCTTGAGTGTGGTGAACAACTCATCAACTTCTTGAGGGACCAAAACGGCAGTTGGTTCGTCAAGAATCAAAATTTTTGCGCCGCGATACAGAACTTTCAGAATCTCAACGCGTTGACGCTGTCCGACTCCGAGTTCGGAAACATTCGTATCGGGATCAAAAGTTGCGCCGAGTGAAGTCATGAGTGACTCGATACGGGCGCGAGCTTCTTTGAAATTGATGCGGCCACGACTATCGGCGGGCTCGTCACCCAAAATGATGTTCTCGGTGATCGTGAGATTGTCGGCCAACATGAAGTGTTGGTGCACCATTCCGATTCCTGCCGCGATGGCATCGGTCGGGGTCTTGAACTGCACGAGGCTTCCGTTGACAGTAATCGTGCCTTCGTCGGGTTGATGCATGCCGTACAACGTTTTCATCAACGTTGATTTGCCTGCACCATTTTCACCAACGATGGCATGAATTGTTCCGGCTCGAACAATAAGTTCAACATCGTGGTTGGCGATAACGCCAGGAAATCGCTTGGTAATGCCGTGAAGCTCGACGGCTAATTGCTTACCTAAATGAGAGTGCTCAGTCATGTCGCCCCTTGAAGTGCATAATCCGTTATAGCAGAGAGCCCGGGTCACGGACCCGGGCTCTCGACTAACTATTTACTCGTTATTGATTCAGGAACTGAATCAGGGCATCGACGGAACTTCGATTTCGCCGGCCACGATCTTGGCCTTGATCTCTTCGAGTTGATCGACGACGTCATCGAGGTATCCACCTGATGTTGAGTAGCCAACACCGTCATTGCTGAGGTCGAACATCTTGATGCCACCAGATTTGTCTCCGTTGACCGAAGCCTTGATGGTCTCGAACACAGCAACGTCAACGCGCTTGATCATCGAGGTCAAAATGACTGCCTGAGCCTTCTCGTCACCTGAGGTGAGGTACTGGTCGCTGTCAACACCGATAGCCCACTTGCCGGCTTCGATAGCTGCTTCGATGGTGCCTGCACCTGAACCGCCAGCAGCGGTGTAGATGATGTCGGTGCCAGCGGCGTACCAGCCAGCAGCGATTTCTTTAGCACCAGCAACGTTGCCCCATGCGGAGTTGTCGCCGGCCGGTCCGAGGTACTTGACGTTCACGACGATGTCGGGATTGACGTACTTGGCACCTGCGGTGTAACCGGCTTCGAATGCCTTGATGAGGTCAATTTCTTGACCACCAATGAATCCGATTTGACCTGATTCGCTCTTGAGTGCTGCTGCAGCACCAACGAGGAATGAACCTTCGTTAGCTGCGAACAACAAGCTGCTCACGTTCGGGGCCTCGACGACTGAGTCGACAATGCCGAAGTGGATGTCGGGGTTAGCCGCGGCAACTTCGGTCATGGGATCGGTGAACATGAAGCCAACACCAACGATGACCTGTGCGCCGTCGCCTGCGAGTAGCTCGAGGTTGGCCTTACGGTCTTCGTCAACTGCTGCTTCGAGTTCTTTGATCTCAACACCGAGTTCGCTAGCGGCCCGCTCGCCACCAGTTGCTGCTGAGTCATTGAACGTTCCGTCGCCACGGCCGCCGGTATCGAAAGCCACGCCAGCGATGACGCCGCTAGCGGGTGCATCGCTGCCTGCCGGTGCTTCGGTGGTTGAGCCACTGTCGTCGCCGCCACAAGCGGCAGCGAAGAGGCTGAGTGCGGCAATTGATGCTGCCAGCAATCGTGCATTCTTACGCATATTTTTTCCTCCCCTAAATCGTTCGGCGGGAATGCCAAACGAACGGTAAGCAAAGGTTACACGACCTCAGAATGGCCGTAGAACGCCCAAATGTGACGCGTGGCTGAACATTTGGCGCGCGAACTTATTGCTGGCGGCCACGATCCTGGATAGCCCGGCGGCGTTCTTCAACCTTTTCAGTGGAGAACTGTTCTTTGCGCCATACTGCGCCGTCGCGGGCCTCAATAGTCCAACCAGCGGTTTCAGCATGGATTTCGGCGTAGGTGCCACGGATCTGGCGAACGCCAGGTTGGTCATTGCCAGCGATGTCGCGAGCGATTTGACGGGTAAATGGGATCAGATCGGTATGTGCCACGACATGGTTGACGAGACCGCGTTCGAGTGCTTCATCGGCCAGCATGAAATTCCCCGTAAAACTCATTTCTCGGGCTCGGCGAAGGCCAATGGCTTGGGGGAGCAGAACCGTGAGCCCCCATCCGGGCATCACGCCGACGCGCGCGTGGGTATCGCCAAACTTGGCATGTTCGGAAGCGATCAGAAAGTCGCAGTTCAGCGCCAGTTCAAATCCGCCAGTGACGGCAACACCGTTGATTGCTCCGATGAGTGGTTTTTTGATGGCTGGGAAAGGTCCGCGAACTCCGTCAGCGTTGGGGCGACCGTCAGCTCCGGTGCCCGCACCAAGGTTGTCGCCAGTTGAACCGAGTTCTTTGAGATCGAGACCAGCGCTAAATGCTGGATCACTTCCGGTGAGAATGATGACGTCGACATCGTTTGAAGCGTCGGCTTGTTTCATTAACTGGGGAAGAAGTTTCAACACTTCGGTCGAAAGTGCGTTTCGCGCTGAGGGGCGATTGAGAGTGATCGTGGCGATGCGCTCGCTGATCTCAAGAAGAACAACGCTGTCGGGAGAAGTGATGAGAGTCATGAGGAACTTTCTTTTGAGTTGATAGAGAATTAATCGGTGTCGGGCGTATCGGCGGGAAGAAATGAGTACTTGATATCGCCAAGCTTGACCAACATCGCCGCGACCCAACCACCAAGCGCGCCAAAATGTTCGTCAAGTAACGTGCTTGCGCCATCAGCCATTGACTCTTCGGCGAGTTCGTACATTCCTTCGTATGTTGCCTCAACTGCGTGTTCGGCAAGACTTTCATCATCTAGGTATGTTGCTTCAACAGTGAGACCAGCGCGTTCGAGTCGGCCGTTTCCAATGAGTGGACTCATGACTGGCAAAATCGTCCGAACTGTTCCAAGGTCGGGATTGTCAATGATGCGTTGGATGCGAAGAACGATTTCCATTTCGATGGCCGGTAGCTCATCAATTGATTCATCGACGTACCACTTGCGATATGCGGTCTGACTCCACGACGGCCAATCAAAAGATATGTGTGCAACGATGCGCGGTGGTTGGCCTTCGCCAGGTAATCCGTAACTCGTTTCCCAACTCACATCTCCAAGTTGAATGTCAACTTGAAAGTGTTCCTCAAAAGCTTGGCGTTCTAAGAATGCACCCTCAAAGGCATCGCGCAATGCGCTAATGACATCAGTGAACACATGGTCGAGCATGTCGATGACGCTACAACCCGTTGAACTCCAGAGTTCTAGGCGGACCGAATGTAGGTAAACACCGGTCCACCAAAGCCCTCGGGAAGAAGTAGCCGATTTCGCGGTCCGGGAACATCGGGGTTGCCCGACTCATAACCGGCATCGCCGTGCCATAAGAAAATTGACGAACCGTCAGCGGCCACCGCGGGGCGAGTGACATATGCGGGGGGATCGACCCGACCCCGGTGAATCGCTTCATGACTGCCAGCTTCGAGGAGTTCATGCAATGTCACGATGGTCGGTGGTGCCATTGGTATTCCTGAGGTCAACGCGTGAGTTGGGCTCATCCATTGATGAGCAACGATTTCATGATTGTCAATTGCGACTTGCTCGTCGGTCCACGGAGCCACGAAGAACCAGGTGGTGAATCGGGCGGGCGCATTGAGGGGTGGTGTCCAGTGGCTCCACACTGTGAGCGATGAGTGGTCAAGAACAGCAGAGACTTCTTCGGCAGCTTCGCGAACCGCGGCCGAACGTGCCTTGGACAGATCGTCGTGGCCCTCGTCGGCATCGTCGATGCGACCACCTGGGAAAACCCACATTCCAGCGAAAGCGCCCACGGTGCTGCGCTGCAACATCAGCACCTCGAAGCCACAATCGATCTGCGAATTTTCACGAGTCAAAATCACGGTGGCAGCAGGGCGACTTTTGCGGTCGGGGACGACTTCAGCGGTCGGATCAACAGGCATAGATCAACCTTATTGCCAGAAATGTTTCGGATATCAGAATCACGTCGTAATTCTGCGAGACTGAATAAGTGACTACTTCTGATTCTCTCGTTTTGCTTGATATTGCCGACGGTGTTGCAACGCTCACCCTGAATAATCCGGGTGAGCGCAATACATTGACTGCTCCGCTCGTTGCCGAAATCATTGCGGCGATGGATCGCATCGAAAACGACAGCAATGTCGGGGCCATTGTGGTGACTGGTGCTGCTCCGGCATTTTGTGCCGGAGCCAACTTGGGCAATTTGCAACAGAGTTCATCAGAAAGCCTCGGCACGATCTATGAAGGTTTCTTGCGTATTGCTCGCAGTCCGCTGCCGACTTTGGCCGCTGTGAATGGAGCGGCTGTCGGTGCAGGAATGAACCTTGCTCTCGGGTGTGATGTTCGTATCGCGGCGCGACGTGCAAAGTTCGACACGCGGTTCTTGCAAATCGGTATCCACCCAGGCGGTGGACATACATGGATGTTGCGTCGCATCGCGGGACCGCAAACGACTATGGCAACAGTCATTTTCGGTGAAGTTGTCGATGGCGCAGAAGCAGAACGTCTGGGCATCGTGCATCGTTGTGTTGATGATGATCAATTGCAAGCTGTCGCTCACGCGATGGCCGCACGGGCGGCGTCAGCCCCACGTGAATTGGTGATTGAAACCAAAAAGACGATTCAGGCAATGGCCGATGTTTCAGAACACGTTGTTGCTGTCGAGCGTGAGCTCAAGCCGCAACTGTGGAGTACGCGCCAGCCTTGGTTCGCCGAACGTATTGCGGCGTTACAAAACCAGATCTCATCCAAAAAGTAGGTACCTCTGGTTGATGTTGCGTTTGGGACTATGGTCCCGAAAAAAGTGCCTTGCATTTTCTCTGAATTGTTGTACGGTTCACTTTAAGGGGAGTTCAACGGAGCCTTTAAAGGAGGACCGAATGAGCAAGCGCCATCGAAGTCAGGAAGCGGTACCGCTACCTCGTGCCGAGCAGCGGGCCCACGCCCACGGCGAGCGACATCGCGTTCACAGTGAGTTGCACGAATTGGCCGAACTGGTGAGTCACGGAGTCGAACCCGACGATGTGGTTGAACCAGGAGCCGAGTGGAAGCCGCTTCATCATCACGATGCCGCGAAGGCGGTGAAGAAACTCGATCGCAATCGCAACTTGCGACACTGGAAGGTCAAGGAATGGAAGCGCCGCACGACGGTGCGGCGACAAAAAGCTGCGGCTTATCGCGATCTAGCGCAATCAGCCTGATTGAACTGGTCTGATTCAGTTCGTTGGCTCTACAGCCAACGTTGCGATAGTTCGTCGCGTCGCTCGTTCCACTCTTCGGCAGTAATCGCGTATCGCACGTGGTCTTCCCAGATTCCGTTGATTTCAAGAAATCGAAGAGCCGTTCCTTCATCGCGGATTTCTAACTTTTCCATGACACGTCGACTGTTGCTGTTGCGAGGAACGATACAAATCTCGATGCGGTGCAAACCAAGATCCTCGATGGCGTAGCGGCACATCACCACAACGCCTTCGGCTACGTATGATTGCCCAGCTTGCGCTTGGTCTATCCAGTATCCGATAGTGCCTGTCATCAAGGCGCCACGTTGCACCGAGTTGAGGTTCACCTCGCCAGCAAAGTTTTGGTTGACGAAGAGACCAAATGTGTACGCCGTTCCGTTTTGACGTTCGCGATCGCGGATACTGCAACGAGCGCTAAAGGCATCACGATCGGATTCGGGGTCGGGGGCATGTTTGATTTTTTGCGGTTCCCACACGGTGAGCCACTCGCGATTGCGTCGACGGACGTCTGACCATGCTGCAAAATCTGATGGCACTAGCGGACGCAATAAGACACGTTGTCCGTACAAGCGAATTCCGGCGTTCGCGCGAGTTGGATGTGAATCAAAGTTGCTCATAGGTCGTTCACAAGTCACTCAATAGTTCAGCACAAATTCCATCAAGAATGTTATTTGTTGAGACAATCAGTTCGTTGGCGTCGAGCGAGCGCATTAAAGCGACGAGTACGCAGCAGCCACCAACGATCACGTCGGCACGATCACGAGGTAGGCCCGGGTTGTGCACACGATCAACGAAGGGTTCGGTTGCCAATGTGCGGAACACGTCTTCAATGGCATCGCGAGTCAGATGCAGTCCATGGAGTTCGTCGGCATTAAACACCTGCTGCCCAAGTTCAACGGCGGCAATTGTCACGATGGTTCCGGCGGTACCGATGATTTGGCGGACGTGTGCCATTGAAGGATTCAGGCGCAACACATCGTCAAACAAGTCTTGAACTTCGCCAATGGCGTTCAGTAATTCTTCGGGCTGTGGTGGATCGTGGCGAAGATGACGTTCGGTCATTCGTACAGCGCCTGCATCAATGCTGTAGGCCTGTGAAAGTTGGGCGGTACCGATGATGAGTTCGGTAGAACCCCCGCCAATATCGATAATGAGGTGTCCGTTGGTGTCGGGGGTCAGATTCGTGGTGCAACCGCGATATGCCAATCGAGCTTCTTCTTCACCGCTGACGAGCTCGGGTCGAACACCCAAAACGTTCTCGGCTTGATCAAAGAACTCTTCGCGGTTGAGTGCGTCGCGCGATGCACTTGACGCAATGATTCGTAGTGGTGGCGAGCCATGTGCGTTAAGCAGTTCGCGGTATCGCGCTAGACAAAGAACGGTTCGTTCAATCGCTTCTGGTGTAAGCATTCGACTTTTGTCAACGCCTTGGCCAAGTCGCGTGACTGTGACTTGGCGCTCGAGCGTCCGTCCGTCACGGCCAGTGATGAGCAAGTTGGTCGAATTAGTTCCGATGTCAATCGCCGCAACTGCGTTATGTGTTGATGAACTCATATTTCAATCGCGATTCGATCGGCAACCCATCGGCCAACGGGATCGTCACCGCCGGCCAGATGCCATGCGTAATGGGCATGCAAACATTTGACTCCGATTCTCGTACCAGCCACACCGCCCGACGGACGAGGCCCAACATGGTCACGAGGAATATACGCATCACGTTCTGCTTGGTACAGACGATGAGCATTTTCAAGTTCTGTTGGATCAACATCGGCTTCGGCTTGGTTGACTCCGCCGGCGGCCTCAAGGCGACTGACCGCAATCAGAGTTTCGGGTGAGCACAACCAATACAAAGTTGGCATAGGAGTTCCGTCGGCAAGAAACGGGGCATTCTTGATGACGCTTGGCGTGCCGTCGGCTTCACGAACAACAACGGCAAAGGCACCATTGGGCTCGCGTCCAAGAAGTTGTGTGACTAACTCTCGGTCGTGAGGACTGGCTATGAGTTCGTCGTTCAACTCTCGCGATTGCGACGGCGGCGGCGGAAAGGACGCACAATGAACAAGAGAACGCCCAAGATCGCGCCAGCGATGGGAAGAAGTCGCTTCAACATTGCGCCGCCAGCAACTGACTGCAGGTTCAAGGGTTCGGCGGCAGGTCCTTCGATCTTGCGAATCTTGGGTTCTTCGTGTGATGCATCGGTGACTTTGCCAGTTGACGGGGTCTTGGTCGATGGTGCATCGGCGACAGGTGCGCTCGCTGACGGGGCAGGTGCACCACCTTCGCGGTCGATCAGCGCGTTCAAGTTGTCCGCAAATTGAGCAATGAGTTTTTCGCTGATGTCGGCGAGCGCGCCGCGTCCGAATTGTGCGACCTTGCCAGTGATCGCGAGGTCGGTCACAACGTTGACTGACGTGCTTGTTGGCGTGATGGGTGTGAGTTGAGCAGTGATCGTGGCCGATGCATTGCCCTTGCCACCGATGTCGCGACCAGACGCTTTGAGATGAGCGCGAAAGTTCACGGTGTCGAGTTCAACGAATTGAGCTTCACCCTTGAATTGAGCAACGATCGGCCCAACCTTGATTTTGACGCCGCCTTTGAAGACATCGCCATGAACTTCATGGAGTTCAGCACCGGCCAAACACGGAGCGATGCGCTCGAGGTCGGTGAGAACAACCCACGTTTCGGCGATGGGTTGGTTGACGGTGAAAGTGTGGTTTAGGTCCATTGCGCAAGGTCCTCCTGCGTGTCGATGTCGGCCGCGGAACCAGGGCAATCTACTTGCGAAACCAGCTCGGGACGCAGGCGGATGAGTTCTCGTGCCCCGGAATCGCCATTTTGGGGGAGAAGTGGCCACACGGTCTGGTCGATTCGGACGGGGTTGCCAGGCCGTCCGTTGTACGTAGCGACGGCGATTGGGGTGGTCGCACCAGCAACTCGTTGCCACGCACTGCTCGTCACGAAGGGTTGATCGGCCAGGCCGATCACGGCAGCGGTGGCCTGAAGTCGTTGGGCTTCGCCAATGCCCATGGCAATTGAACCAGCCTGACCGTCGGCCCAGCGGCTGTTTTGGACAACAACGATGTTGCGGTGGGTCAGCATTGAGGCAGGGATTTCGGCAGCGCCGGTGACGACAATGACATGGCTGAACCCAGCGCTGAGGGCATGAGTGAGCGAGGTTTCGAAGATTGTCAGGTTCGAAGCACCAGGCAGCATCGTGAGCAATTTGTGCTCGTTGCCCAGAAACCGCGAGCCCGCCCCAGCGGCCAAAAGGATGGCCACAGTGTTCAGCGGTGGGGTCTGTGACTCATGTTCTGAGGAAATATCCACGTCGCTATCTTGCCTCATGACCAGCACTTTCGTCAGAAAATCACTGATTTTCTCAGGCAAATATGTCAGGGGCGCAACAAATATGACAGTTGTGTTGCGATATCGTGTCAAAAATCCTTCGGGCACCTGATTCGAGTTGAGATATGAACGATTCACACACGAAAAACTTTGGGCGTCGATTCATCGCCGTCGTCGGCAGTGTTGTTGCGCTCGTCTCCTTGGTGAGCATGGCAGCACCAGTTGCTGTGTCAGGCGTGGCGGCCCAAAAAGTTGTCGGCCAGAATCCATCAGCGGTCATCATTCCCGATATTGACCCTTTGGCGTTTGCGGCCAATCAAGCGTTGGAGCAACTTCGTGACGACCTCGTTCGATTTGATGGTTCGGCCGAAATCACTCACTCGTTCATCCGCCTGCGTCGTGCGACAGCTGAGCAAGTTGCTGACCGCTTGGATCTTGATCCCGACGAATTAGAAGCCGCTTGGGCTGACTCGGATATCAATCATCAAACGGCGTTGCTGGCGGCCTTGACTCAAGTGGGTACTCCGTACAAACGTTTCACCATGAAGCCAGGTATCGGGTTCGACTGCTCGGGCTTGACATCATTTGCTTGGAGTCAAGCGGGTTTCAGTATTCCGCGTAATTCAACCCAGCAGATTCGAGCCGCTGATCCTCGGACACCTGACACTGCACAAGCCGGAGACCTTTTGCGCTATCCAGGTCACGTCATGATGTGGCTAGGTGTTGGTCAAGCAGTGATTCACTCACCACGACCACGCCAGTTCGTTGAAGTCAAAATTCTTGCTCCGCGTTCAATGAAGCGCAGCACCTTCGGCGATCCAACTGAATAATACTTGCGGTTGAATTCTTGACTTAGGCCGAGAATTGATCGGCAGTCGTGGTCGCAGAAAAAGAGGTTGCTGTCACGGCGAGATCGGCAGTGTTCATTGATGCAATCACTCCAAGGTTGGTGAACGCACAATAATTTTTTGATTGTGTTGCTCCGTTGCTGTCGACAACTGGAATTGCGACACATTTTGCGACGTTGTCGGCAATGGTTTCCTGTGAGGCGACCGCTGACCCAATGGCCACGCGAGCATCTTGCGTCATTCGTTCAATCGCCGCCTTCTTGAAAACCGTTGACACCAACTGACGATCTGACACTCGAGATTCATCAATTCCTGGGGTGCAATCGGCAGCCAATGTTGAACAGGTCAAAGTAGTGCCATTGACCGAATAGATGTAGCGCACTTCGCCAATTGTGATGCTGGTGCCGAACGCGGGATCGTACGCAAGAGAAGCCGCCGATTGGATATTGCCGAATTTGGTCACCACGTCGTAATTGATGGTGAAAGTCGTGGCTGGATTTGAAGCCAAAATCGTGGCGACGTCTTGAATGGCGATGTCGGGGATGACAGGAGCGGTTTCTTGGGGTATCAGAGTAGGTCGCGCGCCCGTGAAACATCCACTGAGAAGAATGGCACCGATGCCGGTGACAGACAGCAGTTTGATGAGGCTTCGTCGATGCACGTACGAAGCCTAGGGTCAAAGCTCGAATGAAACCTGAACCGAAATTGTTTTAGGGGCCACCGAGTCTCGTAGCGTGAGGGGCGTGATTGAACTTGACGCATCCACAGTGCTTTTGCAATGGGCGGTTGGTGGCATGTTGGGCTGTTGGTTCACAACTCGACACCGCGAAGTTGGCCTTGGATACGGTTGGTTGTTACGGGGAACCTATGTCTTGATGGCGGTGGCTGCTGCCTATATCGGCTTTGCCTCGAGCTCGACGTCGGCTGCTGAAACTATTCGTGACATCGGATCGATCATCGTCGCTGTAGCAATCGTCGTTGGTCTTGGGCAAAGCATCACCAGGCGTCAAGCGGGAGTGAGTGGTTACGTCGATGAACATGATCGACGATCTCAGCGAGTTGCGGAGATGACTGGTATCGACCGCGATCAATCCGAACGAGAAGTTGCGCTCGGTCAAGAATTCAACCCGCGACTCGATCTTGTACCAGTTGCCTTTGGTGTTGTCGCACTGATTGCGGCTGGCGTGTCCGATGGCGGTAACGACGCATTGGCGATCATTCGAACGATTGTCGGCGCGGCGTTCTTGGGTTTTGTTTCGGACGCGATGTTGCTCGGTCACTGGTACTTGGTGCAGCCTGGTCTTCCTCGTCGTCATGTGAACGACATTGTCCGAACCTTCTTGGTGATTTGGCCCCTTGAAGTCATCGTGATGTTGATCCCCACCGGAATGTTCAGTGTTTTCTCGGGATCAGTCGACGACGGATGGAGCGGTCAACTCGGTTGGTTCTGGGCAGCTTGTGCAGTGACAACTGGCGTGTTGAGTGTCGTGACTTTAAAGGCTCTTCAAGAGCGGGCCTATTCGGCGGTCATGGCCGCGACGGGTCTGATGTATCTTGCAATTCTGACTGCGTTTGGCACTGATCTCGTCGCCCGTGCTGTGCTTGCTGGCTAGTGAAGTAAGTCTGAGTTGTTCACGGGTCGATGACCCACGAATTGATGGCGTAACTCTTATCCGCGTGCACTTCAATGATTGCAGTTGAGACTGCGTGACGCGTGCCGTTAGTGGTTGAAACTGCAAGTCGAACTTTTCGCTGAATGGTCTGGCTGACAACGCCAACTTTGTACGAAGTGATTCCCTTGCTCGGAGCAAGAGACAGGGCCAGTTGAAGTTTTGCTGTGACAAGTCCACCGGTCATGCCGAATTCATAAGCCGATGTTGTGCTGGTGGCGCGCACGCCAGTGTTGGGCACGAAGATGTAACCATCAACTAGAAATCGGTTTGTTGTTGACGTTGCGCCGTTTAATCGAATATCAATTCCCCAAGTTGTGCTCGGGGCAAGAGTTGATGAAACATAAGAAACTGCTGTCGCATTTGCCACGGGGATAATCGAATGGCTGGCAATAGGCGTGATCGTTCCGTCGGGCAAAAGAACTGTGTCGGCCGGGATCACTACTGAGGTATTGCTTTGTCCGAAGTTGATTGTTCGAATGGAAACGCCTTCGCTTCCGCGGGTTGTTGAAGTTGAGACTCGTCGATTAAAGCGCACCGAAGATTCTTGAACTGTGAACGTCGCGCCATTTCCCAAAAGCAAAGTTGCGCCCTTGCCGGTGATCTCGTGACTTTTGGGAGCTGCCGAGGCGTAAGCAGCCTGAGCATCGACAGCACAGCCGGCGTAGCTACCCTCACCGAACACAACTTGTGCGCCGCCTGAGATGACGATTGGTCGTTCAAAGTAATAGATGCCCGAAGCAAAGTAATGAGTGCCCCCGTTCAGAGTGAGGGCAGTTGTGCCTAAATAGCGACCAGGGAAATACAAAGAACAACTACCGATCACTGCTTGTGAACCGGGGCGTTCAAAACTCGGAATTTGTGGGAGTTGTGGGTAGTTCCAAACAGTTCCCGTCGGATTATCGCCGGCTAGTTGCCACCATTGGTTGGCGATGCTGGTCCATTGATTTGAACCTTCATTCGAGAGACTGCTGGATAGCGGGGTTGATGCAGTGCCGGTGTTGATCAAGATGTTTCCACTTAATGCGGAATTGACAGCACCCGCCCACGAAGGCGTCGCAATATTGGCAGACGTTCCAGAGTTGAGTGTCGTGATTGTGCCGTAGCGACTTGCTCCACTTGTATAGCTCGTCACTGTTGTGCAGGTTGAGTTCACGTTGTAACCATTGAGCGACCAATTTGTCGAGGTAGCGAAACATGATGATGGTCCGAAATCACGTTGCAAAGCAATTGCCATTCGCGTTCCAGATTTGACAGCCTCGGCTGCCGAGTTCTGTTCATGCAACGCCGGTCGAGTATCAAGAAGAACGCGCGTAAAAGTTAAGAGACCGATGGCAATGACACTGCCAACGACCATCAAAATCAACACGAGCAAGAGTGCAGAACCTTGATCGCGACCGGGGCGTTCATTGTTGAGATTATTGAATTGAGGATCCTTCATCATGATGGTTGAGACACCATTAAGCACGAGACCGCTTCATCGGGGGTCAACGTGACGATGACTCCGGGAGATCCGTCGGCGGGACTACGAAGTCGGCTTGCAGGAATTGCAATTCCGCCTGAAGAACAATCGGCACGTATAAATGTGTAACCCGACTTTGGGGTTTCGGTGATCTGTACTGTCCGCGTCGTCGTGCCAAGAGGAAAAGTGAAGTCGAACGTGGCTGATGACGTCTGTGAGGTATCAAGGTCTCGTACACCTACGTCGGTCGTGTACGACCAAGTGCCAGTGGCCTCAGATAGCGCTCCTGCTTGTTCGATGCGTTTTTGGACGGTGATCGTGCCGCCACAAACGGCTGCGCTAATTGATCGCAGAACATTTCCGAGTTGGGCAAATGATGCAGAGTTGGCTGGTAAGAAAAAGTCAGCCGCTGCGGCATTCCCAGGATTGGTTGGTCCAGTCCCATTCCAGACCACATTGCCGACTACTGACTTCATACGACTCTGGTTGGTCGCGACAGCATCGTTGCCCACCAGAATTCCGACAATTCGTGCACCGGTACCACGTCCGTAGTTGGCGGCTGTTGCTGCACGTGACAGATCGGTGGTATTGAAACGTGCATCACCGTCGTTGGGGGTATTCGTACGATTTCGATTTGGTTCTCCGTCAGAAATGAAAACCACTAGTTCTGGCAATTGAGAGAATGGTGTTCCGCTAGTAGTTCTAAACGCCTGCCATAGCCCGTCTTCCCAATTTGTTCCCGATCCCCAACGCGCCGTGCTCAAGTCTTGATTGTCAACCTTGGTGCGCATGGCTGTGAGGTCTGCCGTTGAATTGAGAATGTTGACGTATTGGCCAGCAGTTGTTGGGTAATACGAATATGCCGAAACATCAAAACCGACGATGCGCAAATAGGTTGGGGTGCCAGAAAAAGCATCGATGAATCCGAGCGCTGCATTGACGAGCGAAGTTGCGCCACCTTGCGCTGGGATTGAACTCGAGGTGTCGAGCACAACTGTGACGGTTCCACCACACCGAGTTGGAGGAGCGGAGGGATCGATAATTCCGCCGGCGTAATCGGTGGGTAGTTGATCTTGCGAAGAGAGCCCGGCACCGCCGGTCGTGAATTCTTCTCCGCTACCAAAGGTGACTTGCACATCTTCGCCAATTGGCCGAAGGACTACTTGATTGCGGGAAGTTACAGAGACGGCGTGGACCGGCGATTGAGTTGGATTCCATGTTGGCGGAGGAGAGGCAAGTTGGTGAGCGACTCCAACTTTTGTGATGGTCTGTGTTGCGAGTCCGACATTGCGAATTTCATAACGCTGTAGTTGCCATTCATCTCGCTCCTGGACGTATCGATATGAAACGACGTAATTCGTGGTGACTCCACTCGTTGATATGTCGGCACGGTCGAGAGTCAGAACATTGGTGCCGGGCAATGTGGTCCTCGTGCTTGGCTGGTACATGGGGTCGATGTTTCGACTTGATGCCGAGGCAAGATCGTTGGGGATCCATGCTTGTAGAAACGTGATGTCCTTTGATTCCGACAAATGGTCTTTGATGGGTTGCTCGGTCCGGAGAATCACAATCATCGCAGCCGAGAGGCTCGTCATGATGATTCCAAGAATCGTGACGGTGATGAGAAGTTCGACCAAAGTCATGCCACGATCGCGCTGACCAGATTGTTGTTTCGTGTTATGAAATTGAACGCGGGAACACATTGCTCTTCACCACCTCCAGCGACTTTGAATAACCCGACGGTGATGTCACCATGAAGGTGATGCGTTGCAAAGTTCGAGCTGTTGTCAGTGATGCGGTTTCATTGCATTCAGCACCAGATAGTCCATTTGTTGTGACCCATGTTCCTGATGACGCCGACGTTGAGTTCCAGAAATACATACCCGTCAAAGCGACTGAGGTCGTTGGCCAATCAACCGTTCCTGCCGCAGCTTGAATGATGGGCAGATATCCACCGTTGCTGTTGTTGGTGGGGCAAGGAATGTAGGCATAGTTTGCGAGCCAATCGGCAGCACTGCCCAAGACGGCCTCAACCTTTGCTTGATCATCGGAAAATCTCGACAAACGGATGGCTGACCACAAGGCTCCGAGAACACCAGACACAACGATGCCCATCAGGGCAACGGCAATGACGACTTCAATGAGACTTGAGCCTCGGTCGCGTCTTTTCATGGTGGTCCTACTTCGGTCAACGTCGTGTAATCAACACGTCATTCATCGGCGCGAGGACCGTGCTGGATTGTCAGGAAATCGTTAAGAAGTGATCACGCCCAGAATTAGGGCCCAGTTGTGACGGTCTAAAAGATGACGCCAGCTGCCCGCAATGCTGCAGCATCAAGTCCGACTTCGGCAACGACCTCATCACTGTGCTGGCCAGGGCTGGGAGCGAGGCGTCCTGCTTGCGTGGGGGTTGCCGAAAACCGCGCTGCCGGGCGAGGTTCGCGAATTCGACCGGCAACAGGGTGCTCGCGTTCGGTGAAGACTTGGTTATTCAGGATCTGGGGTTGCTGCGGTAAGTCGGCCAGCGTCACGACCGAGGCTGCGGGGACATCAAACGATTGGGCTCGCTTGACAAATTCATCAGTTGGCTGTTGCGCCGAGAGTTCAATCATCAAAGGCACCAACTCTGAGGCGTTCATCGTTCGTCCGGCCATTGTCGCAAAGCGCTCGTCTTCGGCAAGATCGGGGCGACCGTAGGTATGACACAAACCTTTGAATTCACTGTCGCTCACAACAGCCACTGCAGCGAAACCATCTTTGAGTCGAGTGATGCCGTAGTTCTGTCCGATCGTCGGTGTGCGGTTGGCATCATCGTCGAGTAACACAGCATCCATGCCTGAGTCGGGCCACATAAACGAAACGGCAGCATCGAGCATTGCCAAAACAATGTGCTGCCCATCGGCGTTGCCTGCAGCGCGGGCATAGAGCGCCGAAGAAATCGCCTGCGCCGCTGTGAGTGAAGTGACTTTGTCGCACAACAGAGTCCGAAACAACGACGGTTCGCCATTGCGTGGATCGGTTTGCACACTCGCTAAACCTGACGCGGCTTGAATCACATTGTCATAGACACGGTGTCCGCTGTCTGGCCCATCGGGTCCGTAACCACTGATACTCACGTAAATCAAGTTTGAATTGACTGCCTTCAGATCTTCGTAACCAATTCCGAGTCGCTCAACTGCGCCGGGTCGGAAGTTCTGAATGACGACGTCAGCAGTTTCGGCAAGCTTTTTGAGAACCGCGACCCCTTGTTCACTTTTCAGGTCGACAACGAGTGATCGCTTGCCACGGTTGTTGTTGACAAAGATGCCAGTCATTCCACCTTTGGCCGAACCGAGATAACGCATGAAGTCGCCGATGCCTGGTGATTCGACTTTGATGACATCAGCGCCCTGGTCGGCCAGCATCATCGCGGCCAACGGTCCTGAAATCATGACCGACAGGTCAAGAACTTTGATGCCGTGAAGTGGACCGTGTGAACTCGATTTTTTATTCATAGTAGATATTCGCGCATCACGTGGGGGTGACAAGAGGCCAAGGGCGATTGCGCTCAATATGCAGAGCGATCTCTAGGAGTAACTGCTCGGTGAAATGACGTGAGACCACTTGCAAGCCCACTGGAAGACCGTCGACGAATCCGGCAGGGATAGAAATTGCGGGGTTGCCATGCAAGTTGGCGGGGAAAGTCAAGCGACCGTTGTTTCCTGCTCCGGCACGAACCCCACCAAAAGAAGATGGAAGCGGGCCTTCGGCGTCGAATGCGATATCTGGGTTAGATGCGGTGAGGACAAAATCAACACCAGTTGAAGGATGGAAGATTTCGGCCATGCGTTCGTTCAGCGCCACGCGACGCGCCTCAATACGAGCACGGGCTTCGGGTCCGTAACGCTCGACGGTACTTGCTAAGCCAAAACTGATTTCTGGTGTGAGTACATCTGCACATGCTGGCCACAGGTCACCGAGTTGGGCGTGAATCGACAACATGCCGCTGATGCTCCATGCCGCGCCCATGCTTGGAAGGGAAGTGTCAATGTCAACGCGCTTCCAGCCGTTTTCGGCTATGAGTTGATCGGCTTCGGCGCTTAAGACTTCCCACATCGCGGGTGACACAACTGCTCCTCCCCAATCGGGGACAACTGCAACACGCAAACCGCGAAGCGCTTGAGTGAATGATCCAAGTTCGGGTTCCCATTTTCCGACGTTGGGCAAGCTGAGTTGATCGCGAGAATCGTGCCCAGAAGTGACGTCAAACCAACGAGCGGTGTCACGAACGCTGCGCGTGACGCAACCAGTCACTGTGGTGAGATTTCCGAGTTGCACTTTTGGTGCTCGTGGAATTCGGCCATACGTTGCCTTGAGGCCAACTAAACCAGTGAAACCTGCAGGAATGCGAATTGATCCACCACCATCACCGGCAGTTGCCATGGTGACGATTCCTCCAGCAACTGCTGCTGCACTTCCACCTGAAGATCCGCCAGGAGTACGACCGTGTTCCCACGGATTATGTGTTGCGCCATGCATGACGGTTCGAGTGACATTGACGCCTCCAAATTCACTTGCAGTTGTTTGTCCAACCAAAACAACGCCAGCGTCTTCAAGACGTTGAACCATAACCGATGAGAAATCGGAAACGATATGTGACAGCGCAACGCATGCTTCGGTGTCTGGCCATCCGGCGACTTGATCAAGTTCTTTCACGCCGATTGGTACACCGCCAAATGGCAAGTTGACATCTGCGTTTCGTGCTGCGGCATAAGCCCGATCGCGATCGAGGTGACCAAAAGCATTGAGATCGCTCGCCTCAATTGCGGCGTACGTCGCATCGAGTTCTTCAACGGGGGAGCGTTCGCCAGAGCGGAAAGCCTCCACGAGCGAACATGCATCGCCTTGCCATGTTTGCGGGAATGATGTGTTTGAACCTGAGTGAGAAGTCACAGCCATAGGTTCAGACGCTAGTGCCCGCCTAGAGTTTGAAGCGATGGACAGCCGACAGTTCTTGGGATTACAGCCGACCCACAATCCACATCGCTGGGTCTTGCCGGTTGTGCAAGGTATTAGTACTGGTGGTGGCTTCTTATTTGGCGGTTGCGGCCTCGGTGCGGCAGTTGCCGCGATGGAAGGCACTTCTGGTCGCAAAGCCGTCTGGGCGACTGCTCAGTATTTGTCGTATGCCAAGCCTGGTGAGGTCATGGACATCGATGTCACATTGGCTGTTCACGGACATCAAATCACTCAAGCGCGAGCGGTGTGCCATGTTGGTGACCGTGAAATCTTGACAGTGAATGCAGCACTTGGCGATCGTGATCTTGAAGAACATGGTCAATTCGAAAAGATGCCGTTGAACGTACCTCGGCCCTTGGATTGCAAAGAACGACCCCACGTTCTCGATTGGTCGGGAACAATCAGTGGCCGTATGGATCAGCGCATGGTGAAAGGTCGCGAGGAACTTGAAGAACTTGATGGCACGCCTAGCGATGGTCAGGTTTTATTGTGGTCGCGAATTCCTGAAGTGATCGAAGGTGTCGATGCCGCGACGCTGTCAATTTTGGGCGACTTCGTTCCGATGGGTGTTGGGCAGGCTTTAGGTATTCGCGGTGGCGGAAACAGTCTCGATAACACCTTGCGCATCGGAAAATTGGTTCCGACCGAATGGGTATTGCTCGATATTCGTATCCATATGGTTGAGCGCGGTTTTGGTCATGGTTTGGTGCATATGTTTGCTGAAGATGGAACGCTGATGGCAACAGCGAGCCAAAGTTGCATTGTGCGCTTTTGGCGCGACATGCCGGGACCGGGCCCCGCTGGGAAAGCGAAGAAGTAGCCCCGCTGGGAAAGCGAAGAAGTAGCCCCTCTGGGAAAGTGAAGAAGTAGTCCGAGTCTTTGCAGGGTGTGGGTGTCGGCAACAATGAAGTCATGACAACTTCACTTCCTCGTCGCCCAGGTATGACTGTTCCGTTGCCTGGTCATTTGCACACGCATCGTGAACGTCTGAACGAACTGGCCGATATGGGCTACACCGATATCTGGTCAGCCGAATCAGATGGTGCCGACGCGTTTACTCCGCTCGCGATGGCTGCTGCATGGGAACCACGTTTGCGTTTAGGAACTGCCATTGTTCCGGCATACACGCGCTCACCAGCCTGCTTCGCCCAAAGTGTCGCCAGTATGGCCGACGCGGCTCCCGGACGTTTTGCGATTGGTATCGGTTCGAGTAGCAACGTGATCGTCGAAAAGTGGAATGGAATCCCATTTGTCGAGCCGTACAAGAAAGTTCGCGATGTTGTGCGTTTCTTGAACGATGCATTGTCAGGGGAGAAAGTTGCCAAGTCGTACGACACTTTTGAAGTCAACGGTTTCAAGTTAGGCGTGCGTCCCGAAGTGAAGCCAAAGATTTTGGTGGCTGCCCTTCGCGAAGGAATGTTGCGTCTTGCTGGCCGCGAATCTGACGGTGCAATTATCAACTGGTTATCGCCAACTGATGTGCGCCGTGTTGCCGAAGTTGTGAACGACGCGGCCGGTGGAGAAGAGCGCGAAATTGTTGCACGAATTTTTGTGTGTCCCAGCGAAAATGCCGAAGTGGTTCGCGCTGCTGGACGATTCGCAATTGCTGCGTATCTCAACGTTCCGGTGTATGCCGAATTCCATCGTTGGCTCGGCCGCGGTCCGCAACTGCAAGGTATGTGGGACGCTTGGAAAGCAGGAGACCGCAAGGCTGCTCTGGCAGCGATACCTGACGAAGTTGTCGATGACATCTTGATTCATGGTTCGCCAGCCGAATGTCGGGCCAAGATTCAGGCATACTTCGACAACGGTGTCACGACAAGTTCGCTGGCGATTCTTGCCCTTGACCCCGAATTGAATTACTGGGAGTCGGTCAAAGCACTCTCGCCGAGCGCGTATTAGTCACGCGGCGTGAACTTGCCGTTTCTCGGCGAGATAGCGCCGGATCTCGGCGATATGCCGCAGACCGTTACTGCACACCTCATCGGACAAAATAAATCGTGGATCGATATCAATTGTCTTGGTCTCGAGGCCGGCAAGTTGAAGTTGAACTGGCGCATCGGTTTCTGATTTCGGGATCTCGTGGTTGGTGTCCATGCTGTCACTGTGCCTCTGGGGTCAGGCAGAGTTTCGGTTGCGGCGATGATCAGTTCTCTCCAAGACCCTGAATGCAGAAGTTTCTGCTGGTGAGGGCTAATTTTTGACAGTGACCTCAGAAACTCAACAAGACGACACCCGACAGGGTTGGCGCTTATTGAGACTGGCTCTTGGTCAACAACGAGGTGGCCTGGCCATCGGAGTCGTTGTCGGTCTGTTCTGGGCAGTTGGCAAGGTATCGGTTCCGCAACTCACCAAGATGGGAATCGACCGCGGAATTGAAGGAAGTGGCAACCTCTTTTTCTGGGCTGGACTCGTTGTGGCTGCGGGAGTCATTGCCGGACTGTTCACGGCAATGCGTCGGTGGTATGCATTTCGTGAGAGCCGTTGGATTGAAACTCGTCTGCGTGAACAAATCTTCTCGCACTTGTTGAAACTGCATGTTGGTTATCACGACAAAATGCAAACTGGGCAATTGATGAGTCGAGCATCTTCCGACTTGCAGCAACTTCAAGCCTTTGTTGTAATGATTCCGATCACGTTGTCAAACTTGGCGATGTTGATAGCGGTCGTCGCTTTGCTGATTGTGTCGCAACCAATGTTGGCGATGTTTGCGCTGGCGCCATTGCCCATCGTCAATGTCATGGCAAGCCGTTTTTCGCGACAAATTCACCCTGCGGTTCTGGCAGTTCAGCAAGAGCAAGCACAACTCGCAACTGTTGTCGAAGAAAGTGTTTCAGGTGTGCGGGTCATTAAGGGTTTCGGTGCTGAACAGGTTCAGGCCCGCAAGCTAAAAACTGAAGCGGACGATATTTGGAATGTTTCGTTGGTTGCCGCGAAGATTCGTAGCAAGTTTTTGCCAGCATTAGATCTGCTTCCGTCAATCGGGTTGATCGCGGTGCTGGGTATTGGCGGTCACCGTGTGATTAACGGACAAATGACTGTGGGCGATCTGGTGAAGTTCAATGCATATATCACCATGTTGATTTGGCCGCTGCGAAACTTGGCGATGACCGTCGCATTAGCGCAGCGTGCGTCTGTTGCGCTCATACGTGTTGATGAAGTGCTCAGCACGCCAAGTTTGGTGATTGATCCATTGAGTCCGACGTCGTTGCCGACACCAACAGATGATCGGCCAGTTGGTGAGGTGATTTTTGATGACACTGTTTTTGCCTATGAAGGTGCGAGCCCGATTATCAATCACTTCAGTGTGACGATTCAACCGGGTCAGGCCATTGCTCTTGTCGGCGCAACTGGTTCAGGGAAGTCAACAGTCGTGCGTTTGCTCACACGTTTTCACGATGTACAGCAAGGATCAATTCGTCTTGATGGTATTGATGTTCGACAATTGACATTGAATGACCTTCGAACCGCGGTCGGAATCGTTTTTGAAGAGACGTTTTTGTTTCATGATTCGGTGGCTGACAACATCGCCTTTTCGCGACCAGATGCAACTGCCGAAGTAATTGAGCGCGCCGCACGATTGGCTGGCGCTCACGACTTCATCATGGAACTGCCTGACGGGTATCAAACAATTTTGGGTGAACGTGGATATTCATTGTCGGGTGGGCAGCGTCAGCGAATCGCGATCGCTCGAGCGATCGTGTCCGATCCGCGAGTGCTGGTTCTCGACGATGCAACGTCGGCTGTTGATCCCTCGAAAGAACACGAAATTCGCGAAGCAATGGCCACTGTTATGAAGGGTCGTACCACCATTGTGATTGCGCATCGACCCGGCACGATCGCTTTGGCCGACACGGTCATTCTTCTTGATGAGGGTCGGGCGGTTGCGGTGGGAACGCATGAAGGATTGCTTGCCAGTAACGAGCGATATCGCCAGGTTCTTGCGGCCTGGGAAGTGCGCGAGTCTGATGGCGATGACGATGAGGTGACTCACTGATGTGGGGCTTATCGGCAGTTAGTGAAGAAGATCGTCTTGATCGCGTGCAAACGCTCAAGGTTCTGCGCCGCGCCTATTCAATGGCTCGTTCGCAACGACGTCTGATCCTTTCGTCGCTGGCCTTCGTCCTGGTTGGAACTTTGGTGACTCTTGCCGGGCCGACGTTGGTGCGATTTGCGATTGACAACGGAATCAAAGTCAAAGATGGCTCAGCACTCAATCGGGTCGTCGTGCTGTATGTGATCGTGACGGTGATTGGGTACATTTCTGGCCGTTTGCAATACATCACAATTAACCGCGCGGGTGAAGGTTTCTTGCGTGAACTTCGAATCAACGTGTTTGACAAATTGCAGAAACAGTCAATGTCGTACTTTGACCGCGAAAAAGCCGGAGTGTTGGTTTCGCGAATGACAGCCGACATTGAGTCCATGGCTGAACTGATTCAGTTTGGCTTATTGCAATTTGTTTCGGCATTCTTGCTGCTCTGCCTTGCCACAATTCTTTTATTCGTGATGTCGTGGCAGTTGTCGCTTGTTGCCCTACTGGTGTTACCAGTGTTGATCATTGCATCAATCCGGTTTCAACGTACTTCAAATCATGCGTATCTTGATGTGCGCGAAAAAGTGGGTAATAACCTTTCGACACTTCAGGAGGGCATTACTGGAGTTCGTGTCATACAGGCTTATGGTCAAGAGACAAATCGCTCAGAACGTTTCCGTCAATCAAATCGAGCTCTCTTTGACTCGCACATGTACAGCGTCAAGATCAGTACCTGGTATTTCGGACTTGTCGAATTTGCTGGAATTGCTGCAACTGGTGCGATCATCGGATTCGGTGGATGGCTCGTGCATCGGGGTTCGGTCTCCATTGGCACAGTTACAGCATTTGTGCTGTTGTTAGCCAACCTCTTTGATCCTGTCCAACAGTTGAGTCAGTTGTACAACACCGTGCAATCTTCAACAGCGGCGCTGCACAAATTGATTGGCATCATTGACGCAGTCCCTGATGTGGCAGAGGTTGATGAACCGACGCAGTTACCAGAGCGCGGCGCCATTGTTGTTGACAACGTAACTTTCGGTTATGCCGGCAGCGAACGTCCAGCCCTCAGCGATGTATCGATCTCGGTCGCTGATGGTGAACGTCTGGCATTAGTTGGCCCAACCGGAGCAGGAAAATCGACATTGGCCAAATTGATGGCACGGTTGTACGACCCCAGCACGGTGAATGGAATTGCTGGAAGTGTTTCGTTTGGGGGAGTCGATCTGCGATTGGCCTCAATGGCTGATCTGCGTCGTCGAATCATTGTGGTTCCGCAAGAGGGTTTCTGCTTTGGCGGCACGATTCGTGAGAACATTCGCATCGCTCGCCCTGAAGCAACCGATGCCGAAGTTGAACAAGCGCTTCAATCAATAGGTGCCTTGCATCGCTTCACCGATTTTGCCGAGGGACTTGAAACCGAAGTGCGCGAACGAGGTTCACGTCTCTCGGCGGGCGAGCGACAGTTGATTGCTCTGGCGCGTGCGGCATTGGTTGATCCAGCGGTCTTGGTACTTGATGAAGCAACTTCAAATCTTGATCCAGGTACTGAAGCCGTTGTTGAACACGCGCTCGAAACCTTGATGACGGGACGCACGGTCATTGTGGTTGCGCATCGCCTGACCACAGTCAGACGGGCCGATCGAATCGGAGTTATCGATCATGGTTCACTGGTTGAACTGGGCTCGCACGATGAACTTGTCGCTCTGGGCGGCCGTTATGCGGCCTTGGCTGATGCGTGGCAACGCAGTCAACCATCTCACTAGTCAACCATCTCACTAGTCAGGCATCTCGCTAGTTGGCAGTAACGAGCGTTCGTTAACCTTTTTGAAAAGCTAAGACAAATTCGAGCAATCCGGTATCGCCAGTGGTGACGAATGCATTTGAGGGATTGGCAATTCCGTAATCGGCGAACGTGATGTCAATCGAACCAAGCACGCCGATGATTCCATTAGCGATTTTGGCGGTGACTTCAAAAGACACTTGTTGCGTAACTCCGTGCATGGTTAGTTCACCTTGGGCGGTCGCAGTGATGTTTTGATCATCTGCTGGGATGGAGCCGAGTTCGATAGGGGTCAATAGACGGAATGTTGCAGTTGGATATGTTGCCGTATCCATAATGTTGCCAGAGAATTGCGAATCTCTTTTCGAACTGTCGCTCTTAATTGAGGCAACGTCAATTTCAAATACCGTACTGAGCAGTGTTGTGTCTTGAATGGTGAGCGATCCATTGACCTGATTGGTGCGGCCGACACCTTCGGTGTCAACACCTCCGAGTACTTCTTTCACTCGGTAGCCAACGGTCGATTCACTGGTCGCTAACCATGTGCCAGTGATTCCCACATCTGGCGTTGGTGTTGAAGACGGTGCAGTGGATGAGTCGCTCACGATCGCCGAAAGGTCGTCCTCGTTGAGTTTGTCTTCTGGGGGATTGATGACTTTTGTGTACATCAAGATTCCGCCGTATACGAGCCCAACAACAACGACAATAGAAATCGCAACGCGAATGAGAATTTTCAACATGTTGGGTGTCTATCAGAATTAGTGACCGAGTGGTCAGCGAGCGACAAAGTATTTGGACTGCGGGTGATGGCAAATAATCGCCGACGTTGTCTGCTCTGGTTGATACTGCCAACCAGTTTCTTCGCTGACTTCGATTCCGAGTCGTCCGGCTTCAAGCAATGTTGCAACCGTTGCATTGTCTTCAAGATCGGGACACGCTGGGTAGCCCCACGAGTAACGACCGCCGCGATATTGCTGACGGAAGAGTCCACCAATTGATGGGCCATCCTCGTTGACAAAGCCCCATTCTTCACGAATCCGCTTATGCCACAACTCAGCGAGTGCTTCAGCCATCTCGACACCAAGGCCGTGAATGATCATGTATTTCTGGTACTCGTTCGCCGCAAAGAGTTTTGCGGCCTCAACGCTGACTGCTTCACCCATGGTGACGATATGGAAGGCCGCGTAGTCGGGGCCTTTGTCGAATGTGCGGAAGAAGTCGGCGATGCACATAAATGGTGCTTCGCCCTGACGTGGATACGAAAAACGAGTTAACTCAGTGGTTCGAGATTCGTCGCTCCAGACAACGACGTCATTGCCATCGGCGTTGACGCAGTAGTAGCCGTATACAACCTGTGGAATCAAGAAACCAGCGGCCTTAGCTGTTGCCAACTCATGGCGGAATGTTGAGCGAAGGCGAGACTTGAAGTCTTCATCGCTTTCGTCTTTCTCTGGTCGGTACTGCCATTGATTGCGATAGAGCGCAGTTTCGTTCACGTATTGAGCAATGTCGTCAAGGCTGATGCCTTTGACAATCTTTGAGCCCAAGAAGGGTGGCTTGAATACTTGGTTGTCATCAACGACGTCAGGTGAACGCACAGGAATTTCAACTGCGGGTTTGTCGGCAGAACCAGTGCGCTTTGGTAGAACTCGCCCAGAAGGAATGCGTCCGAGTTCGGGGTCGTCGACGCCAGATTTCTTCATGGCCATCAACTTGTCGAGGGTGTGTAGCCCTTCAAAAGCATCTCGGCCATAGAAGACGCGACCGTTGTAGACCTCGCGTAAGTCTTTTTCTACAAAAGTACGGGTGAGCGCAGCACCACCAAGAATGACTGGCACATCTGAAACTCCGGTGTCATTCATCTCGATTAAGTTTTCGCGCATGATGAGCGTGCTTTTCACGAGCAAACCACTCATACCTAAGGCATCTGCCTTAACTTCCTTCACCTTTTGGATCATCTCAGTAATTGGAATCTTGATACCAAGGTTGTGAACTTCATAGCCATTATTCGTGCAGATGATGTCAACCAGGTTTTTGCCGATGTCGTGCACGTCGCCCTTGACGGTTGCGAGTACAAGGACGCCCTTGGCTGAACTTTCGCCAGTCTTTTCCATGTGTGGTTCGAGATAGGCAACAGCGGTCTTCATTGTTTCTGCTGACTGCAGAACGAAAGGCAGCTGCATCTGACCAGAACCGAACAATTCGCCAACGACTTTCATGCCATCAAGCAAAATGTCGTTCACAATTGCGAGCGGTGCCAGACCTTGTGTCATTGCGATGTCAAGATCGGCAGTTAAACCTTCGCGGTCACCGTCAATGATGCGCTGCTTCAAGAGTTGTTCAACGGTCCAGTCGGTGCGGTCTTCGCGAACGGTCTCAACCACATTGACATCAGCGAAAATTTCTAGCAATTTCTTGAGGGGGTCGTAGTCCTTGGTGCGGCGGTCATAAATGAGATCGAGGCACACTTGTTTGTGTTCTTCAGGCATGCGTGACAACGGAACAATCTTGCCGGCGTGCACGATTGCCGAATCAAGTCCGGCCTGTACGCACTCATGCAAGAAAACGCTGTTTAATGCGTGTCGCGATGATGGCTTCAGACCAAAGCTGACATTCGAGACGCCAAGAGTGGTGAAGCAACCCGGGATTTCATCTTTGATGCGCTTGATGGCATCAATGGTGTGCTTGGCGTCTAGGCGTAAGTCGTCATCACCAGTTGACAGAGGGAAAGTCAACGCATCAAAGATCAGGTCGCTGGCGCTTAAGCCATAGCGATCGACTGCGATGCGATGAATACGGTGCGCGATTTCAAGTTTCCATTCGACATCACGAGCCTGACCCTTTTCGTCAATAAGGAGACAGATCACTGCGCAGCCGTATTCGCGAGCGAGGCTGAAAACGCGGTCCATACGGCATCCGACTTCTTCGCCGTCTTCTAGGTTTGCCGAGTTCAAAATGGCGCGACCACCAATGTGCATGAGGCCAGCCTCAAGTACTTGTGGTTCGGTTGAGTCAAGCACAAGCGGAACACTTGCTTGAGTGGCAAAGCGACTCGCAATTTCATCCATATCGATCGCACCGTCACGTCCGACGTAGTCGACACACACGTCAAGTACGTGAGCACCTTCACGAATTTGCTCGGTGGCAATCTTTGAACAGTTGTCCCATTCGCCAGCGATCATTGCGTCGCGGAAGGCCTTTGAGCCATTGGTGTTGGTGCGTTCGCCGATAATCAAGAACGACTTGTCTTGGACCATGGGTACCGACGAATAGATCGAGGCAACACTTGGTTCGTCAATTGGCGTGCGCTTGGGTGCGGCCATGCCACTGACTGCATCGACAACAGCTTTGAGGTGGGCTGGGGTAGTGCCGCAGCATCCGCCAACAATTCCGATTCCGAGATCGTGTACGTGGTGATGATGGAACTTGGCGAGTTCGGCAGGTGTGAGATCGTAATGAGTGCGACCATCAACAATGCTGGGCAAACCAGCGTTGGGCAAAACGCTAATGGGCATTGAAGCGTTCTGGCTGAGGTAACGCAAGTGCTCTTGCATTTCGGCGGGACCAGTAGCGCAGTTGATGCCGAAGACATCGGGCTTCATGGCACTGATTGCTGTGAGTGCGGCGCCAATTTCAGAGCCGACCAACATGCGACCGGTGGTTTCCATGGTGACTTGCACCTGAATCGGGATTTCTCGACCTTCGGCAACCATTGCTCGACGACATGCGATCATCGCGGCTTTGATCTGGAGGAGATCCATGCACGTTTCAATCAAGAAGAGATCGGCGCCACCGACAATGAGTCCGCGAGCTTGTTCGACGTACGCATCTCGAAGTTCGGTAAATCGAATATGTCCGAGGCTTGGCAACTTGGTGCCAGGTCCGATTGAACCAGCGACGTAACGAGCCTTGCCACTTGATTCGTAATCGTTGGCGGTCTCGCGTGCGAGACGTGCTGCTTCAACATTGAGTTCGTAGGCCTTGTCAGAGATGTTGTACTCGCTGAGAACTGTTGAGAAACTGCCGAAACTCGCGGTTTCAAGTACATCTACGCCCACATCAAGAAAAGCTGAATGCATTTGGCGGATGACATCAGGGCGAGTGATGCAGAGATACTCGTTGCAGCCCTCAAGGCTTGCGCCACCGAAGTCATCGGGCCCAAGGTCGAGATCCTGGACGAAAGTGCCAAAAGCACCATCAAATACGATGACGCGTTCGTTGACTGCAGAAAGATACGGCTGGCGGGACATTGGTCTTCACGCTACCGTTCGAGCACCATGGCCTGAGGGAGCGTGCTCGTGTTGGGGTCGTTGAAAGCGATGTGACAGGTGTTGTGCCAGTATCTCATCGCGTGATCGTGGGCACTAAGGTCATGCACATGACTCGTCCAAGTGTGTACACCCGTGATGGTGATGACGGGACGACTGGTCTCTTCTATGGTGGCCGAGTCCCCAAGGACAGCGTCCTACCTCGTGCCTACGGAACTGTTGATGAAGCCCAATCAATTTTGGGAGTTGTGCGCGCCGAAGCCGGCCATGGTTCTGAAGTTGAATCGATGTTGATCCCCATCATGCGCGACCTCTGGGTACTGATGGCTGAACTCGCCACCTTGCCGGAAAACCGTTCAAAACTGACACCGGGAGCTTCGTGTGTTGAGGCCTCAATGGTGACTCGATTAGAAAACATGATTGACGAACTAGATACACGGTTCGAACCCCCGACCGAATTCGTTGTTCCCGGTGGAAACAAGGTGTCGGCATGGCTCGATGTTGCTCGCACCGTGGTTCGCCGCGCCGAACGTCATTCAATTGCGGCCGCTCCAGCGCCTTCGCAGGCCGTGCCGTACCTCAACCGCCTGTCGGATTTGTTGTGGACTATGGCTCGTTGGAACGAAGGAGAAAGCCTTCCCGTGCGCGGCGTGTCATGATTGACACATGGCTTTAACTGTCGAAACATCACGTTCCATTCCCCGCTCGGCTGACGCAGTCGGATTCGCGGTCGCAACAACCGGCGCAGTACCCCGTCAACTTGGTCTCAGTCGAGCAGCACTTACTGCCCATGGCTTTGATGGCAAGGTTGGTCAGACCTTGGTTGTGCCTTCTTCAAGTGGTCCGACGATTGTCGCTGTAGGAATTGGCGATTTCCGCAAGGCCGATGCCAATGATGTTCGTGATGCTGCGGCAGCGCTTGCTCGCGCGTGCTCGCGTCGGACTCATGTCGCCACAAACTTGGTCGACGGCGTTGCTCTCGATGCTCGCTCGGCGGCACAAGCGGCGGTTGAAGGATTTACTTTGGCGACGTATCGCTACACCGATCTCAAATCGGCAAAAGGTTCAGTTCCGACATCGCTGACGTTGACTGCGTCAAGCGCGCGGGCTCGCAGCACTGAAACAGGTGTTGAACGCGGACGTACCACGGCGGCTGCGGCAACTTTGGCTCGTGATTTGGCGAATACACCACCGGCGTATTTGACCGCCCGCATCTTGGCTGATCGTGCCGTTGAAATTGCCCGGGCTACTGGGCTTGGCGTCGAAGTATTTGACAATGACAAGTTAGAAGTCATGGGTTGTGGTGGATTACTTGGTGTAAATCGCGGTTCAACTGAGCCGGCCCGCATGGTCAAGTTGACGTACAAGCCATCTGATGCACAGGGTCATCTCGTGATGGTTGGCAAGGGCGTCACCTATGACTCAGGCGGAATCAGCTTGAAGCCGAGCGACGGCATGCACGGCATGATGAAGATGGACATGTCGGGCGCGGCAGCAGTGTTGTCAGCCATGAGCACATTGAAGGCGTTGCGTTGTCGCACCGCGGTGACCGGATACTTGATGTGCACCGATAACCGACCATCAGGAAGCGCCGTCGCAATGGGCGACGTGTTGACTTTCCGTAACGGTAAGACTTCTGAAATTTTGAATACCGATGCCGAAGGTCGCTTGATTTTGGCCGATGGATTGTCATTGGCAACCGAGTTGAAGCCAGATGCCATCGTTGATATTGCAACTCTGACTGGTGCATGCATGGCGGCACTCGGAGCCAAAATCGCCGGTGTACTCGGAACGAATCAGTCGTTTGTTGATCAAGTCAAGAGTGCTGCTGACAAGGCTGATGAGCCGGTTTGGCAGTTGCCACTTGAGCGCAGTTACCGACGTTTGCTTGATTCAAATGTCGCCGACATGAAAAACATTGGCGGACCATACGGTGGCGCAATCACTGCGGCTTTGTTCTTGGCTGAATTCACTGGCGATGTTCCGTGGGCTCACCTAGATATCGCAGGACCGATGAACGTTGATGGTGACGACGGTTGGTTGAGCCGTGGTGCAACCGGATTCGGAACTCGACTACTCATCAACTTGGCCTTGGGCTTCACGAAGCCAAAGGCGAGTCGCTAATTATTCGTCCACCCGAATAACCCTCAACGAGAGCCAATTCAGGATCGGACTCGGCCCATTGCGCATGAGCTCGTTGCAAATGTTCGGGTAGTCGAGCGAGTTGTTTCATCGCTAGTGGTGGGACAACCGAGCGAATAGCGAGGCGTTCGCCAACGGGTTGCGCTAAACCGAACATCACCAATCGCTGCACAGCTCGGGCAAATGGGTTGGCGCGACCCGACTCCCAACCAAGCCCAAGACTGGCCGCTGTCGCGGCCAAATCGATGGCAAAGCCATCGGGATTGTTCACAACAGTGACGGCTAGTCGACGCAACAGCCACGTTGCGGTTGGTCCGAGGGTGCTGAGCCAGAAGAGTTCCACATAATCGCCACATGCATCAAAGCCAACGCGTTCGACGATGGGGTCGCGCCAGGGAATAACAACGAGTTCATGGGTGACTCGATCGAGAACTGTGTTGTGTTTGGTATGTGCACTCATGGCGACCTTTCGCGGGTGGAATCTGCGTGATTGACAGCACAAATATGTGAGCGCAGATCGTTCTGATGTGGTGACGAGTGCGATACTTTTCGGACGAAAGCGGGAGGCAAAGATCGATGGCAATGTTGATCAATGACATCAATACACACGAATTTACTTTGGTGCGTCAATGGGTGGCCGAAGCACGACGCATTACAGTTTTGACCGGTGCAGGTATCTCAACTGCATCAGGGGTGCCAGACTTTCGTGGACCTAACGGTATTTGGACCAAGAATCCATCTGCCGAAAAATTCTCCAATATTGAGTCGTATAAGAACGATGAGAGTATTCGCATCGCTGGCTGGCAAGCATCCAGCGCGCGAAGATTGAATTCGGTCGAACCAAATGTTGGACATCTTGCATTGGTCGAACTTGAACGACGTGGGCAGTTGCGCGGACTTGCGACTCAAAACGTCGATGGACTTCATTTGGTTGCCGGCAACTCGCCCGAGATTGTTCACGAAGTTCACGGCACATGGCAGTACACGCGTTGTATCGGTTGCAGCGATCGACTTCCGGTTGAAGACACCTTGCAGCGAGTCGATGCTGGTGAAGCCGACCCGAAGTGTTTGAAATGCGGGGGACTGATGAAGCGCGATGTCATTTTGTTTGGCGAAGCACTTGTGCCACAGGTGATTGCTGGTGCAATGGCTGCTGCTGAAGATGCTGACTTGGTGATGGCCATTGGGACGCAATTGAATGTGACGCCGGCGGCCAATGTGGTGACGCGCGGCAAGGCTGCCGGGGCAAAAGTCATCATCATGAATAACCAGCCCACCGACCGTGACCAATACGCCGATGCTTTCCTGATGGGGGACATCACCGAGATGCTTCCCGCCCTCGTGGCAATTCCCGACTAACTAGGTAGGCTTTTGCCATGGCTACCTTCAGGGACTTACTTTCCGCCGCAAAATCGGTCATCACCGAAGTCGACACCGCTACTGCCCAAACGCATATTTCCGCTGGTGGAGTCACGGTTCTTGACGTGCGCGAACCCGACGAATACGCCGAAGGCGCCCTAGTTGGAGCCCTGCATATTCCTCGTGGACACCTTGAGGCCCAAATTGAAGGTCGCATCCTCGATAAAGAGTCGCCCGTCATTGTGTATTGCGCCGGTGGGGTTCGTAGTGCCTTCGCCGCCAAGACCTTGGCTGAACTTGGTTACTCCAACGTTTTGTCGATGGCTGGTGGTTACGGCAAGTGGAAAGACGAAGGTCGCGTCTGGAAAGCGCCGGCATCGTTAACCCCCGAACAAATGAATCGTTACAAGCGCCACTTGTTGCTCCCCGAAGTTGGCGTTGAAGGTCAATCGAAGTTACTCAACAGCAAAGTCTTGATGCTTGGTGCTGGTGGACTTGGTTCACCCGCAGCGCTGTATCTTGCCGCCGCTGGTGTGGGAACGATCGGCATTGTCGACATGGATGATGTTGATGCCAGCAACTTGCAGCGTCAGATTTTGCACAACATTGATCGCATTGGTGATCGCAAAGTTGATTCGGCGAAGAAGACCATCAACTTGCTCAACCCTGACGTCAAAGTCATTACGTACGACACTCGCCTTGCTGCCGAAAACATCATGGACATCATCGCGGGCTATGACGTCATCGTTGATGGTGCTGACAACTTCCCATCGCGTTACTTGTTGAATGATGCAAGCGTGAAGCTGGGTATCCCAGTGGTGCATGGTTCAATTTTCCGCTTCGAAGGAATGGTCTCGGTATTCCATCCCAAAGAAGGCCCGACCTATCGCGATATGGTTCCAGAACCACCGCCGGCCGAACTTGCTCCTTCGTGTGCCGAAGCTGGTGTGCTTGGTGTATTGCCTGGAATCATTGGTTCAATTCAGGCCCTTGAAGTCATCAAGATCTTGCTTGATCTTGGCGATCGTTTGATTGGACGCATCTTGGCTGTTGATACAACTGAAATGTCATTTAGGACTTTCAAGTTGCAACCCGATCCGACGAACCCGGTGACCTGGGCGAATCGCGACAAGATTCAGGTGCTCGACCTCGATGGTCTATGTGCTCCTGGAATAAGTCACTGAACTAGTTGCTCAGTATTCAGGGTTTCGCGTTCTTGAATCACGACGCCGGCAAGCACAAGTGCCATGCCGAATAGATCGAGTGCGTTCGGTCGTTGATCAAGTGCAATGAAGGCGACAACGGTGGCCGTGACTGGCAACAGTGCGAGTAAAACGCTGAACCTGCGAATCGGAATTCGTCGCAAGATTGATTGATCAATGCCATAACCGATTGCGTTTGACAGAACTCCGACAAACATGCACGCAAAGATTAAGTGCGGAGCATTCCAAACGGGTCCGCTTGTCGGTGCTCCGATAGGAGTAATGACAACTGCACCGATCAAGAGACCTAATCCGAGCCCCGAAACACCGCGGTTTTGTTGAGCAACGCGCGACCCGACGACGATGTATGTGGCCCACATGGCTGAAGCTAAGAAGATGAAGAGCAAGCCCAATGGCTCGTCGCTGAGTTCGACGCCTGACAACACGGCCACGCCGATGGCAGCGCAACCGAGTGACAGGGCATTTCGTCGCGACCGCGTGCGCACTGCAGCGACCAAGATGGGTCCGATGAATTCGATCGCGACGCCCTTGCCCATCGGAAGTCGGTCGATCGCTAAGTAGAAAAAAGTGTTCATGAGTGCCGTTGCGACTCCGAACACTGTCATCGCGATGAAATCTTGGCGTGTCCACTTTTGGCGATGATTGCGATGAAAAAGTCGGCGACTCGAAAAGATGATGAGAGCGATCGAGGCACCGATGACACGAAGCCATGCGACCGTGGCTGGGTTGACCTGATCAAACAGGTCGATGGCAATAACAGCGCCGATGTATTGCGCTGTCGCACTCAACACAAATAACGCTTCAGGTGAAGCGGTGTTGAAAAAGCGTCCGACCGAGTTGTCAGGACCTTGCGGGGCGAGTGCTGAGTTCAGTCGAAAAGTTCGGGGTCGGTACGACAAATCTCTTGCCACAACGGCTGGAACTGGAACCAACCAGCCAATGAATGGCCGGTCTGCTCGCGGGTGTATTGCGCGTACTCGTGCTTGATGAGTTTGGGGGTTCCGGCCGCCATCGCAAGCAGTTGCGCCTGACATGAGCGGTCCATTGACAAGAACCAAAAGGCGGCTTCTTCAACAGTTGCGCCAACCGTGAACAAACCGTGATTCTGATGAATCGCAGCCTTGCCCTTCGGGAATTTCGAAGCAAGTTCTTTGCCCGCTTCGATGTCGAAGACAACTGCTCCACCTTGTTCGGAGATCACGGTGTGATCGTCGTAGAAGATGCAGGCATCTTGGGTGATGGGATCGAGCGGAATGCCCAATGAGCTAAAGGCTTTGCCGTGCACCGAGTGCGCGTGGGCTGCGGCAATCACATCGGGCCGGGCCTGATGCACTGCGGAGTGAATGACAAATGCGGCACGATTCACGGGCATCGTGCCATGCACGACTTCGCCATGATGGTTGACCAACAGCAAGTCGCTGACGCGCATGTGGCGAAAGCTCAGACCAAATGGGTTCACCCAAAAGTGATCGGTGAGTTCGGGGTCACGAACGGTGATGTGTCCAGCCACGCCTTCACCAAAACCCATGCGCCCAAAAATACGCAAGGCGCCGGCGAGGCGCGACTTGCGATAGGCGCGCTCTTCGTCGACATTGTTGAACGTTGGCATTGCGAGCAGATCGGCGTTGCCACCCAGGGCTGCCTCTCGCAAATTCGGTGAATCGTTAGTTGTCGTCACGGTATTTAGGTTAGACGCTCGCAGCACCACTGCAGTTCAGTTAGGAACGAGAACTCCGCTGATGACATGAATGGTGCCGTTGGTAGCCGGTACATCTCCAGCAACAATTTCGATGTCATTGACGTAGGTCTTGTCACCCTTTTTGATGATCGTCAGGGTGTTGCCTTGAAGTGTTGTGAGAACCGTTCCGTCTGGCATGTCCGCAAGTGTGAGGTTTTGACCAGCGACGACGTGAAAGGTAAGGACGGCGGCCAAAAGGCTTGGGTCGGCAAAGACCGCGTCCATCGTCGCGGCGGGAACAGTTTGGAACGCGTCATCGGTTGGTGCGAAGACGGTGAATGGGCCAGGGGCACGAAGTGCCTGCACGAGTCCAGCGTCGACGAGCAAGCCAGCCAGAGTGGTGAATGCGCCTGCTGTGAGAGCTTCCCCCACGATGTCGCCCAATGGTGACTGATAAGGAGGCAATGTCGTGGGAATCGTGGTTGTGGTTGGACCTGGAAAGGCAACAGTTGTCGTCGCCGCAACATCGGTCGCGTCTGAGCTGCACGCAGTCATTGCAACGCCGAGCGCTACGGCCACCGTGGCGGCGAGGGCCTTGGTCGCATATGAGCGGGTTGATCGCTTCTGAGGAGCTGTTGTGTGGATGTTCAGTTCGCAGGTCACGCTTTGAAACTAAAGCGCGAGGCCTTCTGATGATCAGGGACGAAAGTCCCCATGGTGGTGCCCCAAGTCCCTAGGTTGAAATTGCGTGGCTGTCACAATGAAGCCATGAATCTCGAGGCAACTCATGAATCTTGAGGTCATGCCTGCGAATACGCCTCCAACTGCATCGCACTATGCCCATGCCGTTGTGACGACATTTCCGCAGCGGATGTTGCATACATCAGGAATTGCTCCGATCAACGCTGAGGGAATGGTTCCTGACGGAATTGAAGATCAATCAAGGGTCGTGTGGACAAATCTTTTGGAGATTCTTGCTGAATCGGAGATGGACATCACTGACGTCGTTTCTGTGACGACCTATGTGGTTGCCGGACAGCCAATTGGAGCGGTGCTGGTCGCTCGTGACCGAGCACTGAAGGGCCATCGCGCCGCGAGCACGGTGGTGATGGTCTCTCAATTGATTCGACCCGAGTGGCTGATTGAAATTGCACTTGTTGCCGCAAAATAGATCAAAAGTGACCGATTTCTGACGGTGTTACTGGTGCGAAATGGCTGACAGGGTCTGAAACGGCGTACGATCGTGACCGATGAGTGACGACCTACGCAACGATTCTGGTATTGAAATCAAGCCGCTGTATTCGGCTGCCGACCTTGATGGTTGGGACCCAGCCGCCAAGCTCGGAGCCCCTGGCGCGCAGCCCTACACCCGTGGCGTGTACCCAACGATGTACCGCGGCAAGTTGTGGACCATGCGTCAGTACGCCGGCTTTGGTACTCCCGAATCAACGAACGAACGATTCAAGTTCTTGCTCGGAGCAGGACAGACCGGTTTGTCATGTGCCTTCGACCTTCCAACACAAATGGGTTACGACTCTGATCATCCCCGTGCCGAAGGTGAAGTGGGCAAAGTTGGGGTAGCCATCGACTCAATGGCCGACATGCGTCTGTTGTTGAAAGATCTGCCGCTTGACAAAGTCACTACGTCGATGACGATCAACTCAACGGGCGCAATTTTGTTGTTGATGTACGAATTGGTCGCTGAAGAACAAGGCGTTCCGTCGTCGGCCATTAGTGGCACGATTCAAAATGACTTGCTCAAGGAATACATCGCTCGCGGAACCTACGTGTATCCGCCCCGTCAGAGCATGCGCATCATCACTGACATCTTTGAATACTGCGCCAAGCACGTGCCGAAGTGGAACACCATTTCAATCTCGGGCTATCACATTCGTGAAGCCGGCTCGACCGCCGTTCAAGAGATCGCATTCACGATCGCCAATGGCATCGCTTACGTCGATGCAGCGATTGCTGCGGGCCTTGACGTTGATGATTTTGCTCCGCGTTTGTCGTTCTTCTGGAACGCCCACAACAACTTCTTTGAAGAAGTTGCCAAATATCGCGCGGCCCGTCGCATCTGGTTCAACATTATGAACGATCGCTTCAAGGCAAAGAAAGAATCCAGCAAGTTGTTGCGCTTCCATACCCAAACGGGTGGAAGTACATTGACGGCTCAGCAGCCTGAGAACAACATCGTTCGCGTGGCATTGCAGTCAATGGCTGCGGTCATGGGTGGAACCCAGAGTTTGCACACCAACGGTTTTGACGAAGCGCTCAGCTTGCCGACCGAACGTGCTGCTCGCATCGCTCTTCGTACCCAGCAGATCATCGGTTACGAAAGTGGCATCGTTGATACTCCTGACCCATTGGCCGGCAGTTACTTTGTTGAAACTTTGACCGATGAGATTGAACGTTTGGCCCTTGAGTACATTGCTCACATTGATGAACTCGGTGGGGCAGTGGCCGCAATTGAAGCCGGCTACCAGATGGACGAAATCGAAAATGCCGCGTACGAATATGCCAAGTCAATCGACAATGACGAACGCGTCATTGTTGGCTTGAACAAGTTCGCAGTGAATGACGATCCCGAGCCCGAAGTGTTCCCGATCAACCCTTAACTTGAACGCGGTCAAAAGGCTCGTCTTGGTGAATACAAGGCTGCTCGCGATCAGGTCAAGGTTCAGGCCGCTCTTGCCGCACTCGTTGAGGCCGCCAAGGGAACTGACAATGTTTTGTACCCGATGAAAGAAGCATTACGTGTCGATGCAACTTTGGGTGAGATCAGCGATGCATTGCGCGGCGTGTTCGGCGTCTACCAGCCGTAGTTGTCTGCAACGACGACTAGTCGTTGAGATAGTTAATTGATGGTTGCGGTCGCTCTGGTGCTTCAACACTGCTTGTTGCCCAACCTAGATACATGATGCAGACAACAGCGGTATCTGTATCAAAGCCACAGAATTGAGCCACTGGATCATTGGCACCTTTGGGACAAGACCCCCAATAGGTGGCGAGTCCTCGTGAGGTTGCGGCGAGCATGAAATTCTGAATGGCGGCGGCGGTCGCGTCGCGATTTTCAATGGTCCGCAACTCGCTGTCGCCGACTGCACTACCGACCACGACGACAGCAGGGGTGCGGGCGTATTTGGTACGGGCCTTGTCGACCTTGGCCGGTTCGTCGCCAAATGCAGCCATGGCTTCAGCGACGGTGTTGCCGAAACGAAGTTGAGCTGGTCCGGTGATGACCGCGAAGCGCCACGGCCAGGTTCGCTTATGGTTCGGTGCCCACGTCGCAAGTTCGCATAACTCGTGAATGAGTTCTTCAGGTACGTGTCGATCTTTGTCGACCAACATGCTCGTACGCCGAGAACGAATGTTGTTGGCAACGATGTGGTGTAGTTCTCCAGTCATTCGCATTTACTGCTTTGCGAAATGCGCTGCAAGGCGATCAAGCGTCGCCACGATTGACGCACGATTTTTGGTTGGGTACTTCAGGACGCGCATCATGAAGTGTGATTTTGCAGTATTCCAATCGAATTGTTCGGTCACTTGTGTGCCGCCTTCGACGGCTTCTAGTTTGTAGCGCCAAATGTGTCCACCCATATGGCGCCAGCCGATTTGCTTGGGTTCATCAAATTCCACGACTTCATTGACGATTTTGTACTTCACGCCGATCTTCATATCCATGCCAAACTTTGCACCAAGGGACAAGCGTGAAGGAGCTGATGAGTTGGCATTTTTGACTGAGCCTGAACCATCAATCAATTGATGTTGGGCGGGATCGGCCAGCAAGTTGAAGATTTCTTGAGGAGTGGCAGTGACGAACCGAGATTCTGAAACGACTTTGTTGGGATCTGATGTAGGCATAACTTCCTGCTTTCTTGTTATCCGCGACGTGCGAGAAAATCTGTGACCGAATCGGCGCACCTTCGACCTGAGAATAATGCACCCTGAATTGACGCGGTGTCACGGTGATCTCCACAGACAAAGACATCGTTGTCAAGATGTTGCTTCTTTTTAGGGGCGAATGGTGGCGATTGGTCGGGCTGGCCATGCTCAATGCGATAGGTGCGCAAGTGCCTCCACGAAGAAACCCGTGAACCGAACATGGTCTGAAGTTGTTGTCGTGCGACCTCTTCAACATTGTCACCAATTTGTCCAGGCAGGGCTGCAGCAATGAGATGTTGACCTGCTGGCGCATAAGTCGGCGCAATATTGCTCATGACAGCGATGTTGAGAACCGGGCCTTTGCCGGTTCCATCGAGGATGATCAGTTTCTCGTCGGTAGGTGCCGAGTCGCTCGCAAAGTACACGCAACTCACTGAACGTGATTGCACAGGCGCAATGCCGGTCAGTTTTGCAGCAGCAGGACCTTCGACCGCCACGATCACCGCCTTGCTTGAAATGGTGTGCCCCGATTCGGTGACGACCGATTGCGAAGTTACGTTTGCAACACGAGTGTTGAGATGAATCTTCTGACTGGGCGTGTGGCTCGCAAGCTGTTCAGAGATTGCTGACATACCTGCAGCGGGAACGACGGCATCACCCTGATTCAGCATGCGAAAAACCACATCAAACATGCGTCGTGACGCCGTGAGTTGAGGATCAAGCTGAATTCCGCCAACAAGGGGCGTGAAGAAACGCTGAATCATCTTTTTTGAAAAGCCACGGCTGTTCAACATCTTGGCGGTCGTCATATCGGCACCAGAAAGTAATGATGCGCCGTTACCGCGAGTGACTGATAGGCGTAAGAGGGCTAGTCGAATTTTGTCAACGACCGAACCAATGGGCGCAACAGCGGTCGCAACTAACGACTGCGGGCGGCGAAGTGGATCGGAGAAGACTTTTCCTTTGCCGTTCATCCACACCAACGCGCCGGGATCAAATGGTTGGAGGTTCAAAGCATCAACGTCAAACTGTTTTTTCAGTTCGGGATAGGCAGTGAGCAGAATCTGGAAACCACGATCAAGGGTGAATCCGTCAACGTGATCAGTGCGTACGCGACCCCCGACTCCATCGGAAGCTTCGAGAACATGAACATCAAAACCAGTAGCGGTCAAAAATCGACTTGCTGACAATCCCGCAAGCCCTGCGCCAACGATGACGACGTCGCAAGTTGTGGGTAATTCAGTAGTCATTGATGTTTTTCGTTGGGATCAACTTGGCTTGTTAAGTAACGAGCGTAAAGCTGTTTCAAGCGTCGAATGTGTGAAGGTGTAGCCAGACTTCTGCAAAATCTCGGGCATCACTTTTTGACCGGTGAATAACAAGGCGTCGGCGAGTTCGCTTCCGAGTAGCAACTTAGGTCCGAACGACGGCACCGGCAAGAACGAGGGCCGACGTAAAACCTTGGCCAGAGTCTTGGTGAATTCTGCTTGGGTCACTGGATTCGGTGCAGTGAGGTTGACCGCGCCAGTGACGTTAGCCGTGAGCAGGTAATCAATTGCGGCGACTTCATCATCGATAGAAATCCAACTCTGCCATTGCTTGCCCGAACCCATTTTGCCGCCGGCACCTAGTTTGAAGAGGGGGAGTAGTTTCGCCAGTGCTCCGCCTCGTGGACTGAGGACGATTCCGGTGCGCAGATGTGCAACGCGAATACCTGCACGTGATGCCGATTCAGTAGCGGCTTCCCATTGAGCGCAGACATCGGCCAAGAAGCCATGCCCGATGGGTGACTGTTCGTTGAACTCAGTCGAGAGCGACTCGCCATAGATGCCGATTGCTGAACCCGAAAGCAAAACCTTGGGGCCATCACTGGTCTCGGCCATTGCTGAAGCAAGCAACTTTGTTCCCAAGACGCGGCTGTCAAGAATTTCCTTCTTGTATTCATCGCTCCAGCGCTTGTCACCGATACCTGCGCCAGCCATATGGATCACTGCATCGACTCCGCTGAGTTGAGCGGCATCAATAGTTCCGGCAACGGGGTTCCAGGCGATCGTGGTATCGGATGATCGTCCCGAACGCGTGAACTTTAAGACGCGATCTCCGTTGGCTTCAAAATGGCGGGTCAAAGCGGTTCCAATGAGACCGCTTGCTCCAGTGATAGCAATAGTTCGAGTGCTCATAAGAGCAGGATACGACGAATGTTCAGACAGAGTCTGACCCTGCCGTCTTTTAGGACCGTTCCAGAGGTGACAACGGCGACCTCAAAGGGCCTCAATCAAATTTCGACGTGTGATCCGACTTCGAAAATCTTGTCATTGGGCAAGTTGAAGAAGCGTCCTGCACTGTCTGCTCCACGGTTGAGAAGCACGAAAAGGTGTTCAAGCAAAGGATGCATACCGGGGACCTTGCCCGCGATGATTGATTCGTGACCAAGGAAGAAGGTGCTGTCCTCAAGATCAAATTCGAGTCCACGCTCGTTAATCATCGAGAGTGCTTCGACAACGTTTGGTTCTTCGGTGAATCCGAACCTGAGCAAAATCTGGAATACACCAGGTTCAACCTTGGTGACGACCGCTCGCTCAGATGCATCAACACGTGGCACTTCGGCTGTCTCAACTGCGACGATGAGCGTGCACTTGTGGAGCACCTTGTTGTGCTTGAGGTTATTCACTAATGCGGGAGGTGCTTTGCCGAGATCTTTAAACATGAAAACGGCAGTGCCAGGAACGCGGGCAACCTTGGCGTATTCATCAAGCACTTCGCCGATGGGACGCTCGCCGCGGTGAATACGTGCGGCAACCAATTGACGACCTTTGCGCCACGTCATCATCTGAACGAGTAATCCGACTGCGATGAGCAATGGGAACCAGCCGCCGTGCGGGATCTTGGGAATGTTCGCTCCAAGGAAGGCCAGATCGATAATGAGTAACGGAACCGTGACTGCGAGCGCTTTCGCCTTTGGCCAGTTCCAGCGATTGACGGCCAAGATGTAAAACAACATGGTTGTAATGGCCATTGTTGATGTCACTGCGATTCCGTAAGCGGCCGCAAGATTCTTTGATGATTGGAACGTGAGTACGAGACCAATGCATCCGATCATGAGCATCCAATTCACGAGCGGTACGTATACCTGTCCGCGATGATCAGATGAGGTGTGTCGAATCTTGACGCGTGGTAAGTAGTCAAGTTGCACGGCCTGAACTGTGAGCGAGAATGCTCCAGAGATGAGTGCCTGCGAAGCGATAACTGTGGCCATCGTTGCGAGAACAACCAAGGGGACGATTGCCCATTCGGGAGCAAGTTTGAAAAAGGGGCGCTCAACCGCTTCTGGATTTCCGAGGATCAGCGCTGCTTGCCCAAAGTAGTTGAGAAGCAAAGCCGGAAGGACGAAGCAATACCAGGAAATTTGGATGGGACGTCGACCGAAGTGACCCATGTCGGCGTAGAGCGCTTCGCCACCGGTGACGACCAAGAAGATTGAACCCAGCGTCAAGAAGGCGGTCATTGGTGAGGCTGCAAAAAAGTCGTAACCGTAGATCGGATTAACTGCCTTGAGCACGCTCGGTCGCTGGATCACTTGGTTCAGGCCAAGAGCTGCCAACGTGCCGAACCATAAAACCATGATTGGTCCAAAAACGCGACCGATGCCGCCAGTTCCGCGTTTTTGCACCAAGAACAAAACGGCCAAGATCGCGACTGCAATGGGAATGATGAAACTGTCTAAAGCCGATGTTGCTTCTTTAGCCCCTTCAACTGCACTGAGAACCGAAATGGCGGGTGTGATCAAGCCGTCTCCGTATAAGAGTGCTGTTCCGAAAATTCCGAGTGCGACTGCGAACGAGATCTTTCGGCTGCCCGCACCCTTGGGCATGATCATGGCGGTAAGCGCCAAAATTCCGCCTTCACCGTGGTTGTCGGCGCGCATCATGAAGGTCAGATACTTAATCGAAATGATGATGACGAGGGCCCAAAAAGCGATGGAAACAACGCCGAGGGCATTGACTTCGTTGGTGGCGTCAAGGTGGTGGTGTTCAAAAGCTTCGCGAAATGCGTAGAGCGGTGAAGTGCCGATGTCGCCATACACAATGCCGAGGGCACCGAGTGCAAGGGCCCCCATGCCGACCTTGGGGCCGTGGCCACCGGAATGACCGTGATCGGTCCCTTCGGCTAGATGCTCGGAATGGACATGTTGACTGGACTCACTGTCTGTAGACACTTATGCGACTCTAACCACGGGTCGTATGGACTTGGGACTCGGGAGACAAGACTTTTGTCGAGCCATTTTGGCGCTGCACCTACGAACCCTAGGATGACGGGGCTATGAAAACCCGCAACCTCATCTTGCTCTCGATCGGGTGCGGTCTGATGATTTTGCTGGCTGGGGGATTCAAACTTTTCCAAGTTGCCACCGACCGAACTGAGGTTCCCGTCAACAAACTTGGAGTCGCCGCCATGATCGGTGACATGACCACAAGCGTGACCAAGATTGAGGAAGGTGCCGGAGGCATTTCGGTATCGATTGAAATGAGCGGTGTAGCAGGTGATTCGGTCATTGATGGCTGGCGTCTGCTTGGTGATGGAGAGGTACTGGAGCCATCTGGTGCGGTTTTTGAGGGAGCATGCGATGCATCGACCGTGGTTCCTGATGACGGCGCGACGATTCAGTGCGTCTTGCGCTTCGCCGCAGTGAAAGCGGTCCAAGCGGTGGCCTATACCCGGGCTGGCGAACAGCGCCAATGGGCTCCTTAAACATCAATTTGGTGACTCTTTGCATGACAGGGGTCATCTACTCATCGGTAACCAGCCTTTGACCACTACTGTTATGACCTGCACAGCGCAACCCGCGCCCGTCTCTCGGAGGTGGCCTAGATGGCCGAGCAATTTGACCTCGTGGTGATTGGTGGTGGACCCGGTGGATACGGGTCGGCCCTCTACGCCGCGTCGGCAGGAATGAACGTCGCATTAGTTGAACGTGATGCGCTCGGTGGCACCTGTTTGAACCGTGGATGTATTCCAGCTAAAGCATTCCTCGAAACTGCCTCGGTGTTTCGCCATGTTGCCCACGCTGCTGAGTTCGGAATTGAAGCCAGTGCGCCGGCGGTTAATTTTGCGACCACCCAAGCCCGCAAGGCCAAGATTGTCGACGGCCTCGTCAAGGGCATCGGTGGATTGTGTAAGTCGCGCAAAGTCACCGTGTTCAACGGCACGGGTTCGCTTGGCGCTAACCGCACCGTGAACATCACGATGGCCGATGGTTCAACGGCAACTGCACAAGGCGCCAGCGTGATTTTGGCGGCTGGTTCGGTTCCGCGCACGATTCCTGGCTTCGACCGTGGTGGACCGATCATGACAAGCGATGAAGTGTTGATGCTCGATCATGTGCCCGCACGCGTTGCGGTCATCGGTGGTGGCGCGATTGGTTGTGAGTTTGCTTCAACGTTTGCCGACCTTGGTGCAGCCGTCACGATTTTGGAAGGTCTCCCCAAGATTCTTCCCGGCCTCGACACCGACGTTGCCAATGTCGTCGTGAAGTCGTTCAAGAAAAAGAACATTGACATTCGTACGGGTGTCGCTGTCAAAAGTCATGCACCAACCGCTTCGGGTGGGACTGTCGTGACATTCGGTGAAGGCGAACAGCTCGAAGTTGATGCCGTCATCGTTTCGGTTGGTCGACGTCCGTTTGCCGACCTTCTTGGATTGCAAGGAACCGCAGTCAAGGTCAGTGATCGTGGATTTATCGAAGTTGATCCGTGGTGCCAGACATCAGAACCTGGCGTCTATGCAATTGGTGACCTCATCAATACTCCGCAACTTGCGCACGTTGCTTACGCCGAGGCGATTTTGTCAGTGAAGCACATGTTGGGCGAAGGTCCGATTCCGATTGCATACGACCGTGTTCCGTGGGCGATCTATTGTCACCCCGAAGTGGCATGGGCGGGTCCTGGTGAAGACGCGTGTAAAGCTGCTGGTCTCGACGTTGTTGTTGCCAAACACCAATTCCGTGCCAATAGCCGAGCGATGATTTTGGGTGAAATTGACGGTTTGGTCAAGATTGTTGCCAAGCGCAACGCTGACGGAACCGCTGGACAGATTCTTGGAGTGCACATGGTGGGTCCGTGGGTGACCGAGCAGTTGTCAGGTGGTTACTTGGCAGTGAACTGGGAAGCCACAGTTGATGAAGTGGCCGAATTCATTCAGCCACACCCGAGTTTGTCCGAACTATTCGGTGAGACTGTGTTATCGCTCACCGGTCGTAGTTTGAACGCATAACGCAAGCACAGTCGAAAGCAGGAAAGTCATGGCAGAAGTAACCCTTCCGCAACTTGGAGAAACCGTAACCGAAGGAACCATCACGCGATGGTTCAAAAAGGTCGGCGACACCGTTGCACTTGATGAACCTTTGTTCGAAGTATCAACCGACAAAGTTGACACCGAAGTTCCGTCGCCAATTGCCGGAGTCTTGACTGAAATTCGTGTACCAGAAGGCGAGACCGTTCCTGTCGGTGCGGTGATCGGAGTTGTTGGAGATACCGGTGCTGTAGTTGCTGCCCCAGTCGCCGCGCCTGCGCCTGTTGTTGAAGTTGCGCCTGCTCCAGTCGCCGCCGCTCCGGCAGCTGTAGTTGCTCCAGCCCCTGCTCCAGTTGTTGCCGCCCCAGTATCGGCTCCTGCAACGGGCAATGACAATCGTTTGTTGTCGCCGGTAGTTCGCCGTTTGGTGAATGAGCACAATCTCGCTGTCGACTCCATTGCCGGAACGGGCCCTGGCGGGCGTATCACGCGTGAAGATGTGCTTGATCACATCGACAAGATCGCAACAGGCGCAACTCCTGCTGCACCGGCGGCAGCAGCACCGACACCTCGGCCCGCGGCAGCGAGCCCCACACCGGTCGTCTCTGCTCCTAGTGTCGCCGCCCCAGTAGTGCGCGCTGGTGAACGCGACGATGTCGTGCCGTTGACAAAAATTCGTCAACTTACGGGCGCACACATGACGATGTCATTGAGCGTCAGTCCACATGCGTTCAGCGTGGTCGAAGTTGATTACGCCAATGTTGATAACACGCGAGCCAAGACCAAAGACGAATTCAAGTCGGCCGAAGGCTTTAGCTTGACGTATCTTCCGTTCATCTCGCGAGCAGTTGTTGATGCATTGGCAGATTTCCCGCATATGAACGCGAGTATTTCGGGCACCGATCTGATCGTGCACCGTTATGTCGATCTCGGTATCGCTGTAGACATCGAAGGACTCGGACTTTTGGTTCCTGTCGTGCGCAGTGCCGAAGGCAAGCGCTTGCGAGCAATTGCTCGTGAAATCAGTGACTTGGCAACCCGTGCAAAGACTCGCAAGCTCAGCCCTGATGAAATTCAGGGTGGCACGTTCACCATCTCGAACAATGGCTCTGCTGGTTCAGTGCTCACGATGGCAATCATCAATCAGCCACAGGTTGCGATTTTGTCAACTGACGCGATTGTGCGTAAACCAGTCGTTGTGAATGTTCCTGGTGGTGGCGAAAGTATCGCGATTCACCCAGTGGGCCATTTGGCCATGAGCTGGGATCATCGTGCATTCGACGGTGCATACGCCGCCGGTTTCTTGGTGCGAGTGAAAGAAATTCTCGAAACCCGCGATTGGTCAAGCGAGTTCTAAATCATGTTGCGCGTCCGCTGGATTGGCAGGGTCGCGTATCGCGAGGTTCTGGCGTTACAAACCGCTCTCTTTGAGCATGGTCAAGAACAACATTTGTTGTTGCTTGAACATCCACATGTTTTTACCTATGGTCCACGCGCCGAACTTGACAAGAATCTGAAATGTGATCCTTCCGAAGTCGGAGCCGATTTCGTTGCGGTGAAACGTGGTGGCGACATCACCTATCACGGACCAGGACAGCTTGTCGGTTATCCAATTTTGAATCTCGAGAATGCAATCGGCGCAACAGCGCATGTATGCAGCGTTGAGCAACTCGTTATTGATGCATTGACCGAACTTGGTGTGAAGAATGCTGGTCGCCTGTCAGGATTTGCTGGCGTATGGCTTGATGCCGACAACGATCGCCGGCGCAAAATTAGTGCGATCGGTGTTCGTTTGGCGCACGGCAGAACGATGCATGGGTTTGCACTGAATGTTGATCCCGACATGACCTACATGCGTCAACACATTGTGCCGTGCGGCGTCGCCGAGTATCCAGTGACATCACTCAAAGAAGAAGGCATCAATGTTTCGATGCTAGATGTCGTAAAGATTGTGAGTCGCTTGGCGATTGATCGTTGGGGCGGGGGAGAAGCCGAGCAACAAGAAGTTGCTTGGGTCCACCGACCAGAGGACCTGTCGCGTTTTTCTCGTGGTGACGGACCAGGCGAGCCAGTGCGCATGCTCGGTCGACTCGCTGATGCTGGTGTGGACGGCGGTGTCGATCTTTCTGAACGCAAGCCCGAATGGCTACGACCCAAGGTGCAAATTGGTCCCGAGGTACTGAAGATCAAGCGCACATTGAGTGAACTGAAATTAGTGACGGTGTGCGAAGAGGCCGGTTGCCCAAACTTGTCTGAATGTTGGAAAGACGGCACTGCGACTTTCATGGTGTTGGGCGAACGTTGCACACGAGCATGCGGTTTTTGTCTCGTTGATACTCGTAAACCAGAATTGCCCGAAGCAGACGAGCCGCAACGCGTTGCCGAGGCCGTTGCGTCAATGGGTTTGACCCATGCGGTTCTCACCATGGTCGCACGCGATGATTTGGCCGATGGCGGTTTTTCACATGTTGCCGAATGCGTGCGGGCAATTCGTGAGCGCAATCCGCTAACACGCATTGAAACATTAGTGTCAGATGCCAAGGGCGAAGTTGCGTCGTTGCAATTGTTGTTTGATGCTCGACCCGATGTTTTTAATCACAACATCGAAACAGTGGCCCGTTTGCAGCGAGCGGTTCGGCCATCGGCTGGTTACGCGCGGTCGCTCGGAGT
>Ga0209358_10000191_pt1 | contig 57243 bp, 62 predicted proteins | sample LauGreFa1BDMLBSN_2_FD_187574 | JGI IMG/M metagenome (GOLD analysis project Ga0209358, IMG submission 187574) | Freshwater lake microbial communities from Lake Michigan, USA - Fa13.BD.MLB.SN (SPAdes) (version 2) | ecosystem: Environmental > Aquatic > Freshwater > Lake | place: Lake Michigan, USA... | reverse complement strand
GACAGCGGAGAGCAGGCGTAGTTGACGGCTATGACAGCACAACACGATCAGATCCGCTTCTGCGAATGAGCGGCGAAGAAGGCCGTTGCTAGAGTCGTGGAAGAGCAGCGTACGGGAGCGGATCTCGGCGATATCGCGCAGTTGATCTTCAACCCTGGTCAGATCTTCGCGGTTCATTCCGATAAGGAGCACATCTTTCAGCACGGAGGAACCCCAGTCGGATTGACGCCGAGGCTTTCCGCGATCGCGGTGGAGTCGATCGTATCTGGTGCGAAGATTCCGGAGATGAAAGGAATCAGCAGGGGGACTTCGATGTTCTGCAGGCTCACTCGAACAGAACGGATATCCTCGTAGTTCTGCACCAGGTTAGTGATGACTTGACCAGAGGAGTTCAGGTAGGAGATAGACACGTTCGATGCGGTGGCTCCTGCAATAGCCACGCCCGTCGACGAGGGATCCTCAAAGCGTGCGGCAAGCGCCGGGAGTGGATCACCGATCGGACATACGGCGGCGAGTCGTGCTGCACGACGTGCGCCTTCTTCAAAAGTCATTCGAAGATATACGAGACGTGACAAGTCTATGACCATGAATAAGGTGAGAATTAGAGTCGATGCGACGAGTGCAAATTCGACGATCGTGACACCTCGCTGGAAGCAAGGGCGATGTGCTGGAGAGTTTGTCATTGTTATAGCGCTCTCATCACGCTTTTAGGGTTCATAGAAATTGCGGCTGTCTCGATGTCTTCGCCGAATCCGAAAGCGGGGAATACCTCGCCGATGACGGGTTTGTAGGCATAGTTGATCGAGACGCTGATGACACCCTCCGGAGTGACCGTAACCACGACATCGTCCGGGCTGAGTCCCGGTACGGCCGGAGTCGTGCCAACTGAGGGGGTTCCGTAGACGACAAGATTTCTGGCTTGCGTGTTGACGGTCGAGGTCAGAAGGGCCACGCCGGTAGTGCCTTGCAACGCGTTCTCTGCAACGAATCGTGCAGCGGACTGGACGCGATGCGAGAGTCGCGAATACTGGATGAACGCGCGACCAAACTCGCCCGCAGCGAGTGTCAACAGAATCAGGATAGGCAGAATGATTGCCATCTCGATAACAGCAAGACCCTTGGGCGGTTGTCGGCGAATCATGAGTCTCTGCTCGACGGGTCGCGAAATAGCTGAATGACGTAAGGCCCGCCCGTTCCCGGTTGCGGTCCCGGACGTCCGCCCGCTTCGCAGTCCTGCAGAAACTCTGCAAAAATTTCAGAGATTGATCCGCCGCCTGCCTTTTTCTGGAGTAGGAAAAAACAGCCAAAACCGACTATCGGAAGCTGTGTACGACCTGGCTTCTGGGCGGTGCAGTCGACGAATGGAACCGCAATTTCTCGTCTTCGGAATGCACCAGGTCCAATCGGCCGCGGCTGATTGTCATAACGACCGGCGGCGAGATCTGCCTCGTAAGCCGTATGATTGACTGCGAGTTCACTCGCTTGCGTGATGACATTCGATCCTTGCTTCACTTGGTTGGTGTTTCGGTCAAATGACAACGCAGGTGCCGGCTCATCGATGACTACATCCGGCGGATAGGCTCCAGCATTCGTGCCGCCGCCTATATAGGTGCCAAATCGAGTATTGATCCCCTCCGCTGCGGGTCCTGACGATTGGCCGGGCTTCGTATCCACGGGGTCTTCGTTAGCGAGGCAGGTGGCGTAGTCTCCGGCGAGATTTCGGCGAAGCGAGGACGCTCCGTTATCGCCGAGACTGAGAAAGCTGAAGTTACCTACCGTTGCCCCACCCGCAGTACGGAGCGCATAGACGCGGTTGGGTGTGTAGCCGAACAGCGGGTTTCCCGCGCTCTTATCGGCGCACACCCCGATGGGGAAAATGTTACAGGCATACGTTACCGGCGCGCTCGGACCGGCAATGGCGCTCGCGCCGGCCGATAGATCAACGATGCCGAGAACTTGAGCGAAACTCACATTGCTCGACACATTCGTCAATCGAATGCGTACATAGCGCGCGGGCGTGCTGCCTGCCACGAAGGGGCTGGGCGTTGCCGAAAATTGCATCTCAAACCACGTGTTCTGCGGACAGGAAACTCCGGCGGGCAGCTCCTCTGTGAGCTCGGTAAATCCTGTCGCATTGGCGAGCAACACTTCACGCCCCACCTCGCAGGCGGCCAGCGTCGATCCGGTTTCATCCAGTCGGCGGGCCGCCGCCAGCGACATGGCATCAGCCGTCGCTTGCAGCCTCGACTTCACATAGCCGAGGTGACTGGCGTCAATCGCGAGTCCAACGATGCCCAAAACCGTCACCAATGCCACCAGCATCAGTATTACGACGCTGCCCTGCGCACGACGCCGATCTCGGAACGCCGGCACCATATTAATTTCGATCCGTGCCGCCGGGTAGCGACTCAATCAGCCCAGGACGAGCCGCACCAGTGCCACTACGACTGCGCATCTTTTTGACTGTCGCGTTGGATACCTCGGCGTCCGTACCTTGCGGCGCCGCCGTACCATGACGCGCTGTCGCTTGTGCGTCATTCACTTGCGCCGCGAGAATCGTCTTCAGGGATTGACCATCAGCTACTGAGGATTCCGTAGTCGCGCATCCGCCGAGTATTACTATCGCCGAGACGACGGAGCAGACGATTGAAATCGGTTTTATTGTCTTCATGGATCTTTCCTTTCTTGCTTGGCCTCTGTCGGGGCGGGTTCCGGTGCGCTGATTCGCCCCATCATGTAGAAATCCCAATCATCGGGCTGTTGATAACGATCCGTCGGCAGCGTCAATTTTTTCGGATCAATGGGTCGTGCGAGTCGTGGCGTTACCAGAATCACGAGTTCGGTGTTGCCTTTTACGAAATCCTGGCTTCGAAAAAGGGCGCCGAGCACTGGCAAAGAGCCAAGGCCCGGGAACTTGCTCACCATCGATCGGACGTTGTCGCTGAACAAGCCAGCCAACGCGATCGTCTGCCCATCAGCCAGCTCTACGGTGCCTGTTGCATTACGTCTCGTAAGTGACGGAACGATAAACGTGGAGTTCGTTTGTGTCGGATTCAGAACGACGCTGGTGGCGTTCGAAATTTCGCTGACCGACACCTCGAGTTTCGTGTTGATACGGTCATCTGCGAGTACCGTCGGCAAGACCTTCAGCGAGATGCCAAAATCTTTAAAGGATATCGTGACGCTGCGATCACTTTGTGGAACGGGGATCGGAAACTCCCCACCCGAGAGGAAAGTCGCTTCTTGCCCGGTCAAGGTCGTCAGCGTCGGCTCGGCCAGAATCTTGGCAAGCCCCTGATCCTTCGCGGCATCCAATGCGAGATTGAACGCAAAGCTATCGGAGAGAAAGCTCGTGAATATGCCTTGGTTCGCGATGGAGAGATCGTTCGGCGCAAACTCGGCGAGCGCCGCCGCGACCACCGAGCCTGCGCCAGGGGCTACCGAGGGAATGCGAGCGCCGGAAGGGCCGAACATGGCATCGGGAAAAGAGGCACCGCCGTTGACTCCACCCCCACTCCAATTGCCACGACCGCCGAAGGCGTTGAAACGGGCGTTGATTCGCTTCAGTTCAGAGCGTGACACTTCCGCCACGCGCACTTCGACCATGACTTGCTGAGCGCCAGCGACTTCGAGCAAATTAATGATCTCTCCGCTTGCGCGATCTGTCGTTCGCTGACTTGATTGCTTGTCGGATTCCGCCTCGCGACCTCTGCGTGAACTATCGAGGCGTGCCAGGTAGCTCTCGGCCAATCGGGTCGCGGTGTTCATGGCCGTCGCGCTCGCCACACGGCCAGACAACACGATAGATCTTTGTGCCGAGGATACCTCGATGCCGTTGCCGGGAATCAAATGGAAGAGTCGGGTCTTCAGTCCCTCGAGGTCATGCGTGACTTCTACCTCGAATGACGATCGTGTTCCGCCTTCTCGGTCCCAAACAATGAGATTCGTCACACCGACATCTCTGCCAAGTACGTAATATTCGGTGGGGCTCAAGACGACGACATCCGCGATTTCAGGGTCTGCGATGGATACCCGCTTAGCCGCTTTAGCGAGCGTTATTGTGTGCGATTGAAAAACCGCTAGCGTGATTTTGTGGCTGCTGATCTCGGAATTTGCTGCGCAGATAAATCCGCTGGGGAGAATCCATAGAACTAAAAGTAGTGCTCGCTGCATGTTGTATTCCTATTCGGACTTGCGTGTAGTGACTTGGGTACCGCGAATCAACGTCACGGGAGGTGACGTTTGTGCTGGCTTCTCGAATCGCGGCGTCCGGATCGAAAAGATCCCCGCCTCGATCAATTTCGGTGCACGTACGATGATCTCTGTTTCACCAAACTTGTCGGTCGTCGTGGTTTCTTTGGCAGACATCGGGTTAAGTAACGTTAGCTGAATCCGCCCACGCTGTTGGGCTGCGGCGATTTTCTCAGCCCCCTCGGGTGTGACCTCCAGCGTCACGGCGCGCACCACGAGCGGCTCGTTCGAGCCTGGGTCGGATCGCTGATCAACAGCGAGGACCCGGATATCGTGAAGAATCGTTTCGGCTCGGTACATGCTGCTCTCTTGGAACGAAGCCAAGACATCAACCCGATTCTCCGGTAGTACGAATCCACCGACACCGATCACGTCGTCGACACGCACCGTCACGGCACGCATTCCAGGGTCAAGCACCGCAGCCAGCGAGCTACCGCCGACATGTTTGGAAAGGCGTCGATTGATCAGTGCTTCACCCGCCAACACCGAGGACCTGGAGACCTTTCCAATGACGTCTTCCGATTTTCTGAAGGCGTCCGGCGGGATGCTCGTCGGTGTTGCTCGAACTAGTCTGACGTCGGCAGCCTCAATGCGTTTGCCCAGCGGCACGTCACGTGCGGCAATCACCATGTTTGAGAGTCGTAGTTTCCCGTTATCGGCTAAATCAATACGCGTTTGCATCCAGCGCGTAGCGAGCCACGCAGCCAACGCAGCAAAAACGAGCGCAACGAAAATCAACCAAATATTTTTTCTAGTGTCATAGGTCATAAAATCCTCAGACGGTCAGAGCGGTGCCGACGGTCGACATGGCGATGGCGATCGCGTATGGCACGTGTGTTGCTCCCCGGGTTAAACACATGTAGATGACTGCGAGAATCGCACCGACGATCGCGGTCGAGGCGAGAGCGATCAGCAGTTGAGAAGTTGTCCACCAAATCGACGTCGCAGAAATCAGCTTTACATCGCCCGCACTCATGCCGCGCAGCAGGTAGATCGGCGTGCAGGCGAGGCCTGCGATGACGCCCTGGCCGAGTCCGCCAAGCGCGGATGCAGCAGAGTGTTCGATAGCGAGGTGAACGACGCCTGCAATTGCGACGACTGCGGTTAGTCGGTTGGGTATGCGACGAGACTGCCAGTCAAAGACGGCAGCGATGACGACCGCTGGGATCAGGATTGCCAGGTGCATGATGGGGATAGAGTTCACGGCGTTCCAAAAAAAGGTGTCCGGACGGTAGGGAGTGACGTTACCGCCCGGACACCAGTGTCGATGGGGAATGCGAGTTAGCTGCTGAGAGCGGTCTTAAGCTCGGTCAAACGAAGGACGGCTTGGTCGCCGATGTCCCCGAAAATACCGACCAAACCGGCGACGACGATACCGCCAACGATGGCGTATTCGACTGCTGCAAGCCCGCGCTCGTCGCGAATGAAGGCTTTAAGGAAGTTTTTCATTAAGTTCTCCTGTGTTTATAGACGTGTCTGTCGAAGAAATAATCTCGACGAGCGCACTCTATGTTTGATCGGCCGGATCTCTCTGCGCGTTGACGCACGCAGATCAAACTTTCACTGGGTTCTCGACGGGAAAGACACTCGAAGACGATTCAAAAACCCAGAGGGTCGTATGCGTCCGGCTCCACCCATGCGTTGAGCGTGGCCAGTGCAACAGCGACGTGTTAGCGGCTGTCCAGCGGTGAGGCAGTAGTGCTTCGAGATGATGGCCTTCACTCAGACGCAATAACTGGGACTTCCCAGGCTCCGCCCGCGCCGATCGTCGCGACGCCGTCGTGATGAGTCTCACGTCGAGCGAACGACTCGACGGTCATGATCTCAACGGGTACTTTCGCGATGTCCGCAGGCGGCTGCCGCTCACACCCTAAGGGGAAGGTTTCTGCGGCCATCTCGCTGCGGGGATTGTTGTGCAGGGCATGGAACTTGCGCCGAGCTTGCGCCATGCAGCCGACCTCGGTCACGCCTTCGCGGGACAGTGCGTCGAAACCTGTGTGGTCGGCACAGACGATCGAGACTTTCCAGTGGCACACGAACGACCGGGCGTGCGGACTCCTGCGACCTTCGGCAAAGTCGTACAGGAACACCGTGTGCTTGAGCAGCCGGGGCCTTCATGACCGCCCGCAGTGGCTCAGGCGTCACCCTGCAGACCCCGACCGATTGTGGGCGTGTGGAGCGTGGCATCTGCACCCGGCTCGCTCGATAATCGTGTCCGACAGCGCAGTCGTACATTCTTCGGGTGTCTTTGCAAACGACAATGAGCGCTCGCCCAAGCTTAAATTTAGCGTGTCAAAAAACTATGTGCCGTGCTCGTCCGCGAACACGCCGCGTACGACGAATATCTCTTCGCCGCCGTAGTGGCGATGGGTGCTGAAGTGGGTCTCCGGCGCCCATCGGACCAAGGTGGATCCGGCACCTTGGCGCATCAACGGCATCACGCTGAGGCCGGGGACCATGCCCTGATGCCAGGGTGCGCTGCTGGTATCGACGACCTCGCGCACGGTCTGGTCGGGGCCGAGATGGCGCAATTTTACGAACAACGTGCAGCCCGCGGCGCTAAACGGCGCGTGCGTCGACCCCGGTGGGTTCATGAGGTATGACCCCGCCGGGTAGTCGCCTGTCTCGTCGCTGAAGATGCCCTCGAGGACCAGGATCTCCTCGCCGAAGTCATGCGCGTGAGCGCTGAACCGGGCGCCCGGCTGGTAGCGGACGACGGAGGTCGCGCGGGCGACCTCGCCGCCTGTCCGATCGAGCATGCGCCGATCGACGCCTGCCTCCGGGCTCGCGGTCCACGGCAGGTCCTGGTGTCGTAGGACGACCCGTTGGTTGTAGTCCGAATTGATGAACATCATTTCATCCCAACGTCCGCGCCGGATCGCGGAAGGCATCCGGGTGAATCCGCCTCGCGATCCGAAGAAAGTCGTTCGGCATCTCCTCGAGGGTCGCGACTTTGCGACCCGAACAGCGTGCCACGCTGGTGCCGGGCTTATCGCCCATCTGGAAGCGCGGCGACCAGTCGTTGTAGTCGTTGAAGTGTTCGACCGCCGGCACGAAGCGCACAGATGGGTCGAGCAACGCCGCCACCGGGCTGCCGTAGGTCGAGGTGTCGTGCACCTTGATCGACTTCCCGGTCGCTTCGAAGTGGGCGATCATCGAGACCTCCTCGGTGAACCATGCTTCCTCACCGATAATCTTCAGCGCCGTGTGCGTATGCCGCTCGTCCTGTCGGACGCCCGGCATTGGCGCGGACTCGCGTACGCCTTCGCGGTAGGAATACTCTGAGCGCCCCGATCGTGGTGGAGCATAGTTAAATCGAACCCACGTGCATGTCGAAGAACGGCGTCAACTGGTTATCGACAAGGCCGTAGCGGCGACCACGCATCCACCAGAACAGCAGATCGTCGCCTGGCGCATAGCGGATGCGCCGGTAGTGGCGGTTGAATGCTGCCGGATCTTCGATAGACCCTTTGGGTTGCGCGCCGGCCGTATCATCGATCGCCGCCACCGAGGCGGTGGCGAGCAGTCCGGCGAGAAACCCCCGCCGCGGCGTCACGGGCCCTCGAACGCGGCGATGTCGTACACCCCAGTGCCGTCGCGCAGCGGCTTCAGGTTCTTCTGGTACTCCTCACTCTCGTAGAAAGCCCGCAGCCTCTCCATACTCGGAAAACGCGACACCACGACGCTCTTTCCCTTGAGGAACTCGCCCTCGTACACCTGCGCGGGCTTGCCGCGGACCATGTACTCGCCACCAAACTGCGCCGACAGCGCAGCCGCGCCGGCCGAGTAGCGCTTAAAGTCGTCTGTCATCCTCGTTAACTCCACAACAGTCACGATGTAGGCAGCCACGTCGAACTCCTTTGGCTTCGGATTTCGGCATCCTGCGGTGTGGGACGCGGGGTGGGAACGATGGCGATAAACGTGGTCTACGAGGCGGCCGCATTCCGAATTACGGGGCAGTGATTTTGAACACCACATTTCTCTTCGGCGGTTCGCCGAAGTAAGCCACATCTTCTTCGCGGATGAGTTCTGCGCCCAAGCGTTGCATTGCGGTGCGCGAGCGCAGGTTCTGCGAGCCTACATGAAAGATCACCTGCTTCACATACTGGAAAGCATGATCGAGCATTAGCTTCTTGACGCGCTGGTTGGTACCGCTGCCCCACTGGTCCCGCGAAAAGAAGGTATAGCCGATCTTGATCTCGTTCGCCTCGGGGTCATGATCATAGAAGCGGGTGCTGCCGATGGCGCTACCGTGAGCTTTGTCGCGGATCATGAAGGCGCCCCCCGATGCCAACGCGCCATCAAAATACGTGCGAAAAATGTCGCGTTGCCATCGGTCTGGATTGGGGTGTTGTGCCCATATCAAAGGATCGCTGGCTACGGCCAGAAGTTCCTCGAACTCATCTGGCCGAAGTGGTGTCAGGATGACGCTGTCGTCCTGGAGGATGGGTTGTCGGTTCATGACCAAAGCATAGATGAATAAGGTGCCTTCATGGAGTGCTGGCCAATCCTGCGTGGCAAGCGGGTCAGTAAAGGTTCGTCTGGCTGTCTCGCCGCACACCCTGAGGACTCTGCCGGGGTGTCCAGCCCGATGTGATTGGTCCAGTTTTGCAGTTAGTTTAGGCAGCCCTTTTGGGGGTTGTCATGAAAATACGAGGGCTGGGGGCGAGCCCCCTGCTACTGTTCTGGACGCCGCGCCGCAAGCAGTAGCAGTCCGGCGAAGATTCCGAGGTTCTTGATGAAATTCTGTAACTCGTGCTGCGGGTTGCCGCCGGGATAGTCGTTCCAGAAGTCGTGCATGAAGACGTTGATCAGCAGCGTCATCCCTGCGAGCAGGAACGCGCAGGTCCGTACGTTCCAGTTGGCAATAAGGGCCAAGCCACCGCCGACTTGTAGGGGAATGGTCAGTAGTAGCATAGGCAAGGCGAGGGGTACGCCGTGGAGTTCCATGTAGGCCAGCGTGCCCGCGAACCCTGTCACCTTCGACAAGCCCGGAACAAGGAAATAGAGCCCGAGTAGAACTCGCCCCGTCACAGCCATCGGTCGGCTGAGGGTGTCGAGCAACGGGTTCAGAGGATTTTTCATGGTGAATCCGCTGGGGTGTGGGGTGGGGTGATCTGCATGCTGACGCAATTGCACCCACTGTAAAACCGTATCTCCGATTATTATAAATCGGGAATGAGCCCGTACCTGTACATCGTCCCCGTGTTCTTCCTCATGATCGCAACGGAATACTGCGTGGCGAGAGTGCGTGGCAGGGATTTGTATCGCTTCCAGGACACCGTCACCTCGCTCAACGCGGGGCTGGTCAGCCAGTTCATCAACGTGATGGGTGGCGCCTTCAGCGTCTACATGTACTCCCTGCTCGTTGGGCAGTTTGGCCTGTTCACCTGGGACTCCGGCAGTGTATGGACCTGGCTTCTTGCGCTCGTGCTCTATGACTTTTGCTACTACTGGGTGCACCGCGCGGGACACGAGATCAACCTTTTCTGGGCTTCCCATGTCATCCACCACAGCAGCGAAGACTTCAACCTCGCCACCGCGCTGCGACAGTCCGCCACCGGGTTTTATTTCAAGTGGGCGTTCTATCTGCCACTGGCCCTTCTAGGCATACCGACCAAGGTGTTCGTTGTCGTCGCTCTGATCGACCTTCTGTACCAGTACTGGGTGCACACCCAGCTGGTCCGTCGCCTGGGGATTCTGGAGCGCTTTCTCGTGACACCGTCCAATCACCGTGTGCATCACGGCCAGAACGATTACTGCATCGACAAAAACTACGGCGGTATCTTCAGTCTTTGGGATCAGCTGTTTGGGACTTATGCCGATGAGCGAGCCGACGAAAAGATCATCTACGGGATCCGCAAGCCGCTGAATAGTTGGGACCCCGTCTGGGCGAATGTTCAGCATTACTTCGTTATCGGGCGCCTCGTCCGCGCTGCGCGATCCGGGCGTGAGAGGTTTATGCATGTCTTTGGTCCACCTCGAGGACCGCTGCAGCTCGAGGCCGTGCAGGAGAAGCCCTTTGATGCGGCGAGATTTGTGCCCTTTGCGACTCCATACACGGGGCGGATGAAACTGATCGGCGGGATTTCAACCCTAGTCGGTGTGTGCATGCTGATGACGCTGTACGTCATCGACGCAAGGCTTTCGCTGGAGCAAAACTTGCTCTACTCGGCTGTAATGCTTGCGTTCTTCAGTTTCATCGGGCGACTCTGGATGCGTCCTGAGATGATGGGGTCGACTCGTTAATACCCTCGCGATTACTGATGCGGTGCTTTTTGTTGTAACCGCTTATGTGGCACTGAACTCCACACAGTCGCCGTTGTTCAGAGTTGCCGCCGGCTTGTTTTCCGCCGCCGCGTTGCTTGGTGTGCTGCGATTTTCCGGTGTTTACGCCGAAGAAGCGCCGCACAGGCTGATCTCGATGATCGCTGGTGTCGCCGCATTCCCGGCAATGGCCATTTCGGTCTGGTTCACCCAATGGCGCGTGATCCGCGAATGGCGGGCATCGATACTCATGATTTCGGTCTTGGCGATATTGGGCGCGCTCATCGTGATGTCCACCGGGTCGCGGTTATATCTCGACGCGTGTGCGGTGCTGTCCGTGTCTGGCGTCGCGTATGCCTGCTCGAGTCAGAGTTTCAGGCTTGGTGTGATTTCGGCAGTCATCATGCTAGTGGGCCTGCTGTGCTTCGCGGCAAAGATATCGCCGGTCACCGCCTTGCAGCCAGCGGATATTCTGCATCTTGCATTAGCCGCCGGTTGGCTTGGATTAAGTCGGCGATTAGTCAAAGACTGATAATACGTTGATGCGCGAATCTGCTATCTACCTACGACTCGTCGGCGTCGCGGCCTTGTGGGGCGGCACCTTTATTGCCGGACGGGTGGCAGCGCCGCAAATGCCGCACTTCACGCTGGCGGCACTGCGGTTCTGGGCAGCAGCGGCGGTATTGGTACCGATCATGCTCTGGGTGGAGCGCGGCTGGCCGGAGCTGCGTCGCCGCGATTGGTACTACAGCGCGGCACTGGCCCTCGTCGGCCTCGTAACCTACAACCTGTTGTTCCTCGGCGCGCTCGAGCTGATTCCCGCAAGTCGAACAGCACTCGTGGTGGCGCTCAATCCGATCATGACGGCCGTTGCCATGGCGTTGGTGTTCCGCGAGCGGTTGGCCTGGCACCGGTGGCTCGGAATCCTGCTCGCGCTTACCGGCGTGTGCACCGTGCTTGCAAAGGGCGATCTCTCGGTGCTGTTCCAGCGCGTCGGTCGCGGCGAGGCGCTGATGCTGGGGGGTGCGCTGTGCTGGGCCGTTTATACGATTATCAGCCGGTACGCTTTGGCCGGTGATCGGGCGCCGTCGGCGCTCGCATTGACGACCATCACGACCCTCTGGGCCGCTGCGCTGCTGTCGGTTGGCTTCCCTCTTGAGTGGTCCGACTGGAGTCTGGGTGCCGTGTCGATTGAGGCCTGGGCATCAGTTCTTTATCTCGGCGCCGGTGGTACGGCGCTGGCCTTCGTCTGGTATGCGCAGGGTTTGGTCAAGCTGGGGCCGGCGCGGGCGTCCGTGTTCAACAACCTCGTTCCTGTCTTTGGCGTGTTGCTGGGTACGTGGCTCCTCAATGAGGCATTACTCGCCTCGATGGTGGTTGGCGGTTTGATCGCACTACTCGGCGTCAGTCTTACCAATTGGACTCCCCGTCCGAAGTAGACGAAAAGTCGAAAACTGAGGCGGCACCCGCCACGGCTGCGCTTGAAGCAGTTCCGTCAAAAACAGAATCAGCTTATTGGTCAGCAACAGCTCCTCGCTCCAGACGGATTACGCTAAACAGGCTCGTGCTTCTGATATAGTTTGACGCCATATCATATATTACACTGAGGACACCATGACTGCTCGACGCGATGTGCTCAGGTTGATCGGGGGTGGAACGGTCATGGCTGTCGCCGTGAGCAGCGCGGGGTGTGCCTTAGGCTCGAGCGCCTCGGAGTTAGCGCGGGAGCCGTGGCGACAAGCAGGGCGGTATGACGACTTTCGTAAGCGCGCGCTGTCTTACGCTTTGCTGGCGCCGAATCCTCACAATCGCCAGCCATGGTTAGCGCGGCTTGAGGGCGGGGATGGGTTGACGCTGTATGTAGATCTCGATCGGCGGCTACCCGCCACGGATCCATTCGATCGACAAATCACCATCGGGACCGGCGCGTTTCTCGAGCTACTGTCGATCGCCGCTGCCGAGGAGGGTTACCGCACTGCGATGACATTCTTTCCGGACGGCGAGGACATGAAGAGTCTCGATCGACGGTCGATCGCTCAGGTCAAGTTTGTGGCCGGCGAGGGCGTTCGGGATCCGCTGTTTGCACACGTCTTGAATCGTCGGTCCAATAAGGAGATCTACCAGGCGCGCGATGTCCCTGATCGCACGCTCAGGGCGTTGGCGGAGGCAACCCGCAGCTACGGTGTGACGACATCAACGGTTGGCAGCGATTCGCTGAGCGAGAGACTTCGTGATCTGACTTGGCGGGCTCACCTCAAGGAGGTGACGACGCCGACCGCCAATCAGGAGTCGGTTGATTTGATGCGAATCGGAGCGGACGAGATCGCGGCGAATCCGGATGGTATCGGGCTCGAAGGGGCCATGATCGAAGTCGGGCAAAGATTCGGTCTTGTTACTCGACAGGCATTGGCCGATCCGACGTCGACTGCGTTCAAGCAGGGTCTGGCGCTCTACGAGAAAATGGCGAGGTCTGCACGTGCATTTGGATGGATCTCGAACGGCAACCAATCCCGTACCGATCAGCTCAACGCAGGGCGCGCTTACTTGAGAATGAACCTGCAGGCGACGGCGTTGGGGCTTGCCGTTCATCCTTGGAGCCAGTGTTTGCAGGAGTACCCCGAGATGTCCGATCTATTTCGAGAAGTGCACGACCTCATCGGAAACGGAAAAACTCTGCAGATGTTGTACCGTATCGGTTATGCAGAAACCATCGGACCGGCTCCGCGGCGCGGGCTCAAAGCGCACCTTGTCTAGCGTTGCCGACCTCGCCTCACCCTCGGATGAAGAACTGCTGTTCAAGTACTTTCTTGAGATCGGAATCATCCATCAACTGGTGAGCACCGCCTTTCAAAAAGTACTGCCGCACGGACTCACTGGGGCGCAATTCACCGTCCTCAATCACTGTGTGCGTATGGGAGACAACCAGACGCCGGCCCAGTTGGCCGATATTCTTCAGGTGACAAGGGGAACTCTGACGAGCACCTTGTCTCGACTCGAGTCGAAAAAGTTTATTCGTTTAATGCCCGATGAAATCGATGGCCGCTCGAAGCGCGTCCGCCTCACTGCAGCTGGACGAAAAGCGAGAGACGAGTCCATTCGGGCCGCATGGCCATTGCTTGCCGACGTAAAAAGCATCTTGCCCCGACGTATCGTGGAAGATGAGTTGCCCAAGCTCGGGAAGTTGCGGAGTTGGCTTGACCAACATCGTTGGGAAGAGAGGGTGAGTACCCCCAAGCCCATTCGGAAGATCCGATGACGGCCTGCCAAATGCGCACTTCTCTGTGGACACGGTCGTAACGAGAGCCCAACGGATCCGCATGAAGATCTTGCGGGATCATGCTGAAAATTCATAACGAATCCGACGGGACAGTTCGAGCACCAGCAACGGCACCAGCCAACACAGCCAGCCGATGGTGGTCGAGACCTCCGGTTCTGTGCCTAGTCCTTCGATCCATGGTATCTCGAGCAGCAGCCGAAAGATGACGAAGGTAAAGGTCAGCGTGTAACTACGCTGCATCCATTCGCGGTGTGCTTTGATGCGTCGCTGCAAGGCTGCCACCAGCCCCATTGCGGTGGTCGCCAGCCAAATGACACCGCCGACGAATAACGCGACACCGAAGGTCCAGCTCTCGGTGTTGAACGCCAGTTGCAGTGCGGTTATCGCACCGAGGGCGGCGCCCAGTACGTAGAGTCGGCCAGACCATCGATGGAGCGTCAAGTGACGCCGGCTGATGCCGGACCAGAGTTGGACAGGTCCACTCAGCAATGCGAGCGACCCACCGACGACGTGACTCAGGAGCCAGCCGGTGCGGTGCCAAAAGCGACCATAAGATTCTTCGGTGACGGCGAAGTAGGGTAGGGCATCGTCGATGAAGAACCACATGGCGAGCATTGCCATCAGCCCCGCACCGATCGAGGCGATCACTTGCCACGATCGATGCGGGTTGCCGAGAGGTGAATCTGGACTGAACTCTCTCATTCCCTACCGAAGTGCCACACGAGCGCCAGCGATACTTCGAACTCGTTGTCTTTGCGCGCAATCGGGCTATTGCCGATGTCGCGCGAATAGAGTTCGACGCCTGCCTGCGCGATCGCATGGAGCTTGCGCGTCAGGTGCCGGCGGTGCACCAGTTGGATACCGGCCGAGCGATACCCACCGCTCAATGTCGTCTGGCGTAGCCCTGAGCCTGCGGCATCGGCGGCGGTGACGCCGAAGTCCTTGTTGATGAAGTTGTCATCACCGAACGTGACGAACCCATAGACCTCCGTGCCTGTGCCATCGAGTTGTTGCCCGAACCGACGACCGGCGGCAAGTACGCCGAGCAGCCCGAAGTCGCGGGGTCCGCCCATGACCCGCGCAGCGACCCAGTTGCGCCAGTCGCTGCCGAGTCCACGGCGAACCTCAAGAAATCCGACCACATGTGAGTCGCGCGGCTGGATGCCCTTCAGCTTGCCGTCTTCAGAGTCATCGGGCTCAAGGCCGCCCTCGTTGCGTATACCGGCCTGTACCAACCAGACGTCGGCCACTCGACTTCGCCATCCGAGTTCCATTCCCTCCCAGAAAAAGAGGTGATTACCCCTGCGATAGTGCACGGCGCCGGCTGGCTCAACCGCAAGCTCGGTTTCGTCGGCCCCGTCGTACGCACTTTCGTACTCGACACCGGCGCCGAGTGCGATACCGAAACCCTCTCCCTGCGTGAAGTCGAGGACGGACGGCAACGGCACCAGAGCCGGCTCGGCCGCTTGCTCGGCATATGTGGGATGGACGAACAAGAGCGATACGACGCTCAACACGGCGCCGCGGATGCCGGCTTTCCCTATCGTCATTTGTGGTGCCTCGCTGCGCCTCAGAATCGCCAACCGAACGACACGGTAGCGGCCAATGGTTCGTAGTCCGCTTTGATCCGACCGACGGTCCCAGCCTCGCCATCGAGATCCACACTCGATGCCAGCAAATAGCGAACCCCAGCGTCGATGAATGCGCGCTCACCGAGCGAATACCGCGCACCGAGCAGCACCTGGAAACCCGTACCGGAGCCGCTGAACGAACGTTCGACCCCCGCGTTTTCGAAATCCACATCCACTTCCGTGAGGTACACGGCGCCAACTCCCGCGTAGGTCCGAGCGCGCGGCGAACCGAACAGATCGAATTCGCGCACCGCGTTCGCGGCGATGCTCGTCGAGGCGTAGTTGCCATCGCCCGAGGGGCCGCCGGCGGCCAGCGTGAAGACCGGGTGGTCGACGGACTGATACGCGAACTCTGCTTCGAGGCGCCACGCGTCCCCGAAATAGCGACCGATCGAGCCGCCGGCGAGGAAGCCGGTATCGAGGGGGAGGGTTGGCGATGTCACACCCGCGACTCCGGGGCGGGAGTAGGCGAGTTTCTGGTCTGATTGAGACACGACTCCGACCGTGCCCGTGGCGTACCACCCCTGCGCCCCGACGGCCATGCTGGCGCTGGCGATACCAGCTGCGGCGATTACCCCCCATCCTGCCGACCGTCGACGCTTCGCCGACACCGAACCCGACATCGCATCACTAAACATAAACTCACTCCATGTGACTTGATTGATCCAAACGAGATCGCCGCACCGCGCGAACGATGCGGCGATAGACCGCAACGGTAGGTTCGGAGTTGCCGGTTGTCGTGCGCTCTTGAACGAGCGGTCGCGACGATGAATGAGTGGCGGTAGTGGAAGGACTTTGCGGTCGATTGATACACTGCGCGCCCGCTGCAGCAACCGGTTGAGAAGACGTGGGCGTCGACGATAAGTCTTTGATTCGTTTTGACTTCGTTGAGCCGACGTACCTGATGGCGGTGGGCATCGTGTTGCTCGGTGCGGTGGTTTCGCTGGGCGGCGATCTCGGTCTTGGGGCGCCGCTCATCGTGATAGGCATCGTTTGGGCGCTGCATCTGTCCGTGGGTCTCGTAGCCCTGCGTGTCAGCGTGATTGGTCTGTCGCGGTGGCGGGCCACGGCCGGGTGGTCGGATCCGTCTTTGTTGGCTGCCGCGGGCCTGCTCACCTCCTTGGTATTGGCGCCGTTTTCCCTCGCGATCGATCAGGTGCTGACCGCCCGTGGGGTGGTGACCGGCGATCAACCCCTCGCCGACCTCGGGCAGTGGCCAGCCGCGATATTCGAGGAGTGGACTCTTATCGTGGGGCCAGCCTTACTGGTCGCATTGCTGCTCGGACTGCCGGGTTGGTGGGCCCGGCGAAATGCATCCCCGCAAACCGTCGCGCCCGTCGAGCTGCGGCCGCCGGTCGTTGAGCCGGAAATTGTTCCGCCCGAAGTGGCCGAAGTGGCCGATGTGGCCGATGTGCCTGATGTGGCCGAAGTGGCCGGATCGTGTTTGCAGCGCATGCCTCCGGCCCTTGGGACCGAGTTGATCGCTGTCCGTTCAGAACTTCAGTACGTTCGCGTTTACACAACGCGCGGTGACGCTCTGGTGCTTGGGGCGCTCAAAGACATCGCCGAGCAGCGAGAGGCGGATGGGCAGCTCGTGCATCGGTCATGGTGGGTGTCGACTCGACACGTTCGTACGCTGCGCCGGCGGGGTACGCGTTACATGCTCACGATGACGAATGGCCTAGAGATTCCCGTCAGCCGCCGACGTCAGCAGGCCTTAATCAGTCAGTTCGGTGTCAGCACCACGCTGAGTTGATCGCTGGCTGTACCCTCAAGTCGGCGTTACGGGCGCCAGCGCAGCGTCATGATGGAGCGATCTTGCTGCCATGCGACTTGGATCGATCCATCGGTGTGGGCTGCGATCGTAGGCAGCCGTGCGACGCCCACAGGAATCGGCAGGATCGTCGGTTCGGAAAAATTCTGTCCACCGTCGTCGGAGATACTGGCGAACAGGCGATAGTCGCCGGTATCGAGTCGTGCCTGCCACACCGCGAAAAGTCGACGACCTCCGAAGACCAACGTGGGCGCATCGGATCGCGTTGCCTCGGGGTGCAAGGCGCGCGGCACAGACCAGGTATTGCCGCCATCGTTGGACCAGGCCGTGTACACGCCATCAGGGCGCTCCGCGCCGGCGTAAAACGCGGTCGCCCACTGGTTATCTCGAACGGCGATCGCCGTAGGCTTTCGCGGACAACCCTCCAATTCCCAGCGCGCACCGGCCACGCGACGACGAGAGTCGAGGCGGCGGCCCTGATCGGAGAATACGACGATTTCATTGTCGCGATATTTTCCATCGACCAGTCGTATGCCGAGGGCCAGTCGCCCTTGCGAGTCGACAGCGGACGACAGTTGGCAGCAGGGACATACCATCGACGGGAGGATTTCGAAGTCCGGTGAGAAGGTCTTGCCGTCGTCGTGCGAGATCGTCAATGCAGCGCGTGCGGTTTCGCCGCTCGTCATGGTTCTCGTGTCAATCCACGCTGCGTATACCTGCTGCTGCGGACCGGTAATGATCGTCGCGAAGCTGCCACCGTCATCTTTGGTGAGCGTATCCGTCAGTGCATCGACGTTGAGTCGGCGCGGCGTCTCGAAGACCAGGCGGTCGCTCGTTGCCCGGGCATACAGCGCTACCGTTTCGTTTTCGCCGGTGGTGGCGTTGCGCGCGTTGCCGGGATAGAGGATGTGAATGACTCCGCCCTCACTGATCGCGATACGCGGCTTGCTGATCGAGAATCCCCAGACGTCACCTTTGCCCCGATTGACTTGTTGAGGTGAGGAGAACGATCGTCCGCCGTCGGTTGATCGTGCAAAGTAGAGATTGGTCGATGAGTCGTGAGAGTGCCCTCGAGCCGCGATCTGGGCTGCATTGGGTGGCGCGGTGTTCTCGCCGAGCCATACGATGTTGATTGAGCCATCGGGTCCAATCGCGAGATCTGGGCTCTGAGCCGCCATCGATGACGGACTGACCGCGGTCAGTTCAAGCGTGCCCGGTGCGACGCGGCTGTCGGCGGCAAGGGCGGCGGCTCCCTGATACAGCAGCAGGGCCGCCGCCCATGCAATCGCATTGGAAACGTTGGAGCGCATTACTGCCCAGGAATCGTTGTCGCCCACACTCGATCTGCTTGCTGCCAGATAAGCTGAAAGTTGCCGTCTGATCTCACGGCAGCCACAGGGTTCTGGGCAATGCCCGGGGCTGAATCAAGTTCCTGAGTCTCTCCCACGGGATCGCCGGAGGGACTATAGAAACGGTAGTAGACGCGTCGCGGGCCACCCGCCACCTTGGCGTGCCACGCCAGCAACACTCGAGAGCCGTTCACTGCAATCGTCGGTGCATCCGAGACCGCTGCGGCGGGATGAACGACGCCCCGAGCCTTAAAGGATTTCCCCGCATCGCTAGATACGGAAAAGATGACTCCGGGCGTCTCTTCGCCGCCGCTATGAACCGCAGCGAACACATGCTTGTCATGCACAGCGACGACGGTGGGCTTCAAGGGACACCCAGCGATTTGCCATGGCGCGCCGCCGATCGGCTGTCGATCATGGACGGCAGTGTCCTTGCTCGAAAGCGTCATGACCGTCGCGGGTCGAAAGCTGTCTTTTTCGACTCTTCTGGATCCCAATAAAATCTCCGACTTCGAATTGGCCACTGCCGTGAGCTGACAGCATGGGCACACGCTCGTGTCGATCAATTGCTTCTCGATTGAAAACGTCTTGCCATCGTCGCGTGACAAGGCGCTGTAGAGAGCGCCGGAGTCACTGTCAGGTTGCATATGACGGGTATCGATCCAATAGACATGCACACTGCCATCCGGTGCAGCAGCAATGGTTCCGAACGCGGCAGCACTCGCGAAGCCACCGTGGATGACGCCGCTCATGTCTTGATCGGTTATTGCCGACAACCGCTTCGGAGCTTCAAAGGAACGACCACCATCGTTAGAGCGGGTGTAGTGAGTCGTCAGCACGGTCTTCTTCAATGCCGGATGAAGGTCGTTGGCGGCGTAAGACACGTGCCACGTACCGTTGGGCGTGCCGACGACGCGAGGCCGGCTGACCTGTTGCCCCCACACGGCACCGGCCGAGAGATTAACTTTGACTGGAGTGGCGAAACTGGCACCGCCATCCTTGGAGATCGCCACGTAAACATCCGTGACGGCGATGTGACGGTCGTGGCTCTGAGCGCCACCCGGCATTTCCTGCGGCGATCGGTCGACCCACAGCACTGCAATGTCGCCTTTTGAGTTGACTGCGATGTCAGGCGCTGCGGCTTTTTGTCCCTCGGGTGAGATACCGAGCGTTGCTGAGTGACCTGCGAGGCTGAACAGTGCCAACCACACGACCATCAAAGTAATTTTTGGTGTCATTGTTTATCCCCCGTACTGAATCGTCTTATGACGAGGCTGCGCGGCCTAGTCGTCTCCGTCAAGGGTGCTAGGATAGGCCGTGCGTAAGTGGATCTGGGTGCTGCTGTCATCATTCGGCTTGGTCGCGCTGGTTCGGGCCGACTCCGTGCCGACCTTTTCGCGGATCCTGCTACAGGACGCGCCGGCTGGCGGACAACCGAACGTCGTCACCGAGCGCGGTCACGGGTTCCTGATGACCTGGCAGAGCATGCGGCAGGACGTGACATCGCTGAACTGGATGACCCTCAACGTCGAGGGGCGTCCAACGGGCCAGGGTGTGATCTCTGAAGGCTCGAACTGGTTCGTGAACTGGGCGGACATCCCGGCTCTCGTCGTTCTCGACAACGGAGATTGGGTCGCATTTTGGCTTGAGCGAAACGATCCAGATATGCCGGAGGGGTACGACATCCGGGTCGTCCGTTCCATCGATCGCGGCAAGACATGGTCCTCACCGATGTCGCCGCACCGCGATGGCACCAAGACGCAGCATGGCTTCGTGTCGATGATCGCCGACGGTGAAGATCGCGTGCTGATGTCTTGGCTCGATGGACGACGCGCTGCAGACGCGGCGGCGGGCGCGACGTCACATGCGGCCCACGACCATGAAAGTGCGCCGATGTCCTTGCGTTCGGCAGTCATCGATCGAGCGGGAAACATCACCCGTGAATACGAGATCGACAATCGAACCTGCAGCTGCTGCCAGACGGATATGGCGCGCGGGAATGAGCAGAAACTCATCGTGTATCGCGACCGAACAGAGGCGGAGATCCGCGATATTTCGGTTGCCATTAATTCCTTGGGGCGATGGGAAGCGCCGTCCGTTGTACATGACGACCAGTGGAAAATCGAAGGCTGTCCTGTCAATGGACCGGCCATCGCCGCTAACGGTGAGCGAGGTTTGATTTTTTGGCCGACCGTGACGGATGACAAAATGACCTTGCGCTACGTGGTTGCGGACTCACCGAGGGCTCTCTCGGACAAACCGCAGATGCGCACACTGCCGGTAACGCAGATGCCTTCAGGTCGCGTCGATGCCATTGCGTGGAAGGACGGTTTCCTGCTGACTTGGATCAGCCGCGCTCGTGACCGTCCTGCCGTCGACTATGCATACGTGCACCCCGATGGACGCGTGGAAGCAGGGCTCTCGATTGCTGAGCCCGCGCTGCGAGGACGGGCCACCGGTTTCCCGCGAGCAGCGAGCGATGGCAAGACCGCGATCGTCGTGTGGCCGGAATTGGACGTCAATGGGAACGCGGTGATCGGTGTTGCAATGACACGTTAGAGACTTCCCTAGGCCGCCGGCGGATCATCCGGCCCTCTGCAGCCGGCGCATGTTTCCGTACTTCGAAAACTCCCCGGGGAGGTGTGATGAACCTCGACCGCCTCTGACCATATTTTATTGGGTGCGGGCGCGACGCTGCCTCTCGAACAACTCGAATAGCAGCATGCCGGCGATCATCGACACTACGAATAGAGCGGCCTTGGGAATCCCGGCGCCCATGGCAACAAGTGCGGGACCCGGACAAAACCCGGCGAGTCCCCAGCCTGCACCAAAGGTCAGTGAGCCGAGGACCAGTCGGCGGTCGATGTCTCGTGCTGTGGGTAGGTGCATCGCGGCACCGAGAAAACTACGGGTGCGCTTCTTTGCAAGCGTGAAGCCGAGCAGACCGACGAGTATTGCCCCGCCCATCACCAAGGCCAGAGACGGATCCCAGGCTCCCGCCAGATCGAGAAACCCCAATACCTTACCCGGGTCAGTCATGCCGGATACCAGCAACCCCCAGCCAAACAGCAAGCCGACGGCAAACTCTGCAATACGGTTCATGTGGTGCCCCGAGTGATCAGATCAGGTGACGAATGACATAAACGGTGAGAAAGCCCGACGCCATGAACGCGAGCGTGGCCACCATCGAGCGCGGCGACAGTCGCGACAGCCCGCAAACTCCGTGTCCGCTGGTGCATCCGGAGCCATAGCGGGTGCCGAGACCCACGAGCAGCCCAGCAGCGACGATGGCGGCGTTGTTCGCCTCGATGCGTGGCGTGGCGATCAATGTCGGCGCGAGCAGTGCTAGCGTGACTGGCGCGACTAGCAGCCCCATGAGGAAGAACACTCGCCAACTGGCGTCGCTGCGCCGTGGCACGAGCAATCCGCCCAAAATTCCGCTGATGCCAAGGACACGACCGTTGAGCAGTATGAACGCCGCTGAGGCGAGGCCGAGGAGAATGCCTCCGGCCAAAGCGGACCACGGCGTGAAGTTCACCCAATCTATGGTCATTTTTATCTCCTTGTCGATACCTGCTCGGAGCATGATGACGAGCTTCGGCTGAGCTCGCGGACGATCGAGCGGCAATGGTGACACAGTATGTTTATCCTGTAGCGATGAGCGGTCACCGATCAGGAGTTTCGTATGGTCCCCTTAGCGTCGAACCCTCAAGTGCACGCCATTTTCGACCCCGCGACTTGGACGCTGACCTACGTGGTGCACAACGGGCCCGGTACGGCCTGCGCCGTCATCGATTCGGTGCTCGACTACGATCCCAAGTCCGGCCGCACCCGTACCATCTCTGCGGATAAGGTGATTGCCTACGTCACGGAGCAGGCGTTGCAGGTCGAATGGATCCTTGAAACTCACGCCCACGCCGATCATCTGACGGCCGCGCCGTACCTGAAACAGCGACTCGGCGGAAAAACGGCGATCGGCAGCAAGATCAGTCTGGTTCAGGAGGTGTTCAAAGGCGTCTTCAACCTCGAACCTGAATTCCCGACCGATGGCTCACAGTTCGATGCGTTGTTCGATGACGGCGACGAGTTTCGGATCGGTGCGCTGCAGGTGCGAGTCATGGCCGTACCGGGCCACACGCCCGCCTGCGTCGCGTACCACATTGGCGATGCGGTCTTCGTGGGCGACACCCTGTTCATGCCCGACGTGGGCTCCGCCCGTTGCGACTTTCCGGGTGGCGACGCCCGGACTCTTTACGCGTCCGTCCGTAGACTTCTGAGCTTGCCGCCAACCACGCGCCTGTTCATGTGTCACGACTATCCGCCTCAATCGCGGACTGTCGCGTACGAGACGACGGTCGCCGCGGAACGCACGTACAATATCCATTTGAACGACGGCGTCGATGAGGCTGCCTTCGTGACGATGAGAACGCAGCGGGATGCAACGTTGGAGATGCCGGTACTCATCCTGCCGTCGGTGCAGCTCAACATCCGCGCGGGCGAGATGCCTCCGAAGGAAGCCAACGGCACGGCCTACCTCAAGATTCCGCTCGACATGCTTTGACGATCCCCCCGCACGGAGTCTTAGCGGGCCACCAACAACCCGCCATCGCAGGTAACGACTTCACCCACTGTGTACGCGCCTGCGCGTGAGGCAAGGAAAATGGCGACGCCCGCGATGTCTTCGGGCGTACCCACTCGGCCCCGCGGGTTGGTGCGACCTACGGCGTTCCAATCGACACCATCGCCCTCGACCTTGCCGCCGAAACCTACCCCTGTGCTGAGCATCCACGTCGGGAAGGGGCCCGGAGCGATGGCATTGACCAGAATGTGCTCACGCACGAGACGCGCGGCCAGCATGCGCGTGAGGTGGTGCAGTGCGGCCTTGGAGGGCCCATAAGAGTACGTATCGAACATCGGCGTGCCGATGCCATCGACCGAACCAATATTGATCACACGCGAGGGGGACTCGGCGGTCCCTGCCGCACGCAGCATCGGCAGTAACGCTTGCGTGAGGAAAAAGACGCCTTTGACGTTGGTGTCCATCACCTTGTCCCAGCCTGCTTCCGGAAACTCGCCGAGCCGGGCTCCCCATGACGCACCCGCATTGTTGACGAGTACATCGAGTCTCGCCTCGCGAGCGGCGAGGGCGGCTGCCAGTGCATTGACGCCCTCGACTTGCGAGAGATCAGCCGGCAGAGCGACACACTGACCGCCATGCTCGCGAGCCAAGCGATCGGCCGTGGCGATGCAGCGATCCGCCTTTCGCGCACTGAGATAGACCTTGGCGCCGTTGGCGAGAAACCCGGCTGCGATCATCTCGCCGATGCCGCGCGAGCCGCCAGTCACGAGCACCGTCTTGCCTGATACCGAAAACAAGTCTTTCATCTGCACTGCTCCGTCTTAACCGCGCCGGCAGCCTACCGGGAATCGAGTAGGCCGAATAGACCGTGCATCGTGATGCCGAGTTGGCCGATGTCGTTTAGTCTCTCTTCAAGGCGACTCGACAGTGAAATGCCTGGAGGCTACTTCGTCATGCTGAGTAGAATTTTCGGTGTGTTGCGCGTCGGTGTATTGCTCGTCGGTGCGTTGAGCGTCCTGCCGACATCCGCAGCTGCTGAGGACGCTGTTGGCGAGTCGTCGCCCGCGCGCTCAGATTGGGTGACGCCTGTCGTCGAGGCGCCTCGGGTCTCGTACCACACGTTCGACAGCGGAGTCGCGGCGACACGCGTCAGCTATCACTTGTACCGACCTGCAGCGTACGAGGCCGAGCCAGACCGCCGTTTCCCCGTTGTCTATTGGCTGCACGGCTCAGGCGGTGGTGCGCGCGGCATTCGACCGCTTGCACGTCAAGTCGACGAGGCTATCCAAGCAGGTCGTGTGCCGCCGTTCCTGGTCGTATTCGTCAATGGCTTGCGGCTTGGTATGTACGTCGACTGGAAAGATGGTTCCGTGCCGATGGAAACGCTCATCGTCCGTGAACTCGTACCGCACATCGACGTCCGTTATCGCACGATCGCCACCCGCAACGGGCGCATGCTCGATGGCTTCAGCATGGGGGGTTATGGCGCGGCACGTCTCGGTTTCAAGTTTCCGGACATCTTTGCCTCGGTCTCGATCGTCGGTGCCGGGCCGTTGCAGCCGACGTTGACACGAACACCGCGAGCGAGTGGGCGAACCGCGGCCGATCTTCTGCAGCAGGTCTACGGCGGTGATCGCGACTACTTCACGGCAGTGAGTCCACGACAGCAGGCGATCGAGAACGCTGCAACGATCGCGCGGGGTTCGCGAGTGCGTATGGTCATTGGGAGCTTGGATGAGACGCTGGGCAATAACGTGGACTTCCATGACCATCTGACCGAGCTCCGCATCCCGCACGAGTGGATCGTCGTCGAGGGTGTCGGCCACGATCCGCTCGGGATCATGCAGGCGTTGGGAGATCGGTACTGGCAGTTCTATCGGCAGGCCTTCAAGTAGCGCGAGTCTCGACCATCGGCATTTGACACATAGCATAAATAGGATATAGCATTCATCATACGTCGACACTCACCCGCCCAATTACGGGGTGCCGAGAATGATGATTCGAGTGATCCTTTTTGCCATCGTATTTTTTGGCTCTTTTGCGTCGGTGCCCGCTGCGGCGGCCGTCGGCGGTGCCCAACTCGCCAAGCCCTTTTCCAAATGCCGGCTGACCGACCCCATGCAACTCAGCTCAATCGAGGCGGAGTGCGCGGAAATCAGCATCCCTGAGAGCGATAAACCCGGTGGACGGCGAATCACGCTGTCCGTCGCCCGGGTGCCCGCGATCAACCAACGTAAGCAGAGCGATCCGATCGTGCTGTTGGCTGGCGGCCCCGGTCAGGGTGCGCAGCTGGCCTTCACCACGACCTTCTTCGCGTTCGCGCGGGCCGGTAGGCAACGAGACATTTTGTTGCTAGATCAACGCGGCACGGGGCGCTCCAATCCCCTGACCTGCGATGTTGAGGCTGGTGCAGATCGCAGCGGTTCGATGTCGGACGCTGCCGCGTTTCTGCGCCTCGGCGAACAGTGTCTTGAACGCTTGTCAGCAAAATACGACCTCGGTGCTTACACCACGAGTCGTGCGGTCGCTGATCTCGAGGCGGTGAGATCCCTGCTCGGCTACGAGACGCTCAATCTTTATGCGGGCTCCTACGGCACGCGCGTCGCACAGCACTATGCGAGGAGATATCCCACACGGGTGCGGAGCATGGTGCTCGATGGCGTGGTCGCTCCGCAGACGGTACTCGGCCCTCGCATAGCCACCGATGCGCAGCACGCACTGGATGGCATCTGGAAGCGCTGTGCCGACGATGCAGTCTGCCGCAAGGCGTTCGGCGACATGGCAGCGAAGACTCGGGACTTGCGGGCGCGGCTGCAGAAAAGCGCCCAGTCGGTCCAAGTCGCCCACCCGCGCACTGCGGTGCTGACGTCCATTGATTTCGGTGCCGAGCAACTCTCCGTGGTGCTGAGATTCGGGAGCTACGACTCGCACTTTGCAGCGATGCTGCCGCTGGTCGTCAGCGAGGCTGCGCGTGGTGATTACAGGCCGATCGCCACGCTCTTTTTGCTGACAAGCGAAAGCGTGCAGGAGGTGCTGGCGATGGGCATGCATAACTCCGTGGTGTGCAGCGAGGACGTACCCCGTTTCGACAGCGTGGCCGTGGATCGCGCCGCTCTCTCGGCCACCTATATCGGTACTGGCTTTGTGGATGCATTGCCGATGCTTTGCAAGAACTGGCCCCGTGGCCGAGTGGATGCCGATTTCTTCAAGCCGCTCGTAAGTACTGTCCCGACCTTACTGCTCTCGGGCACGCTGGATCCTGTGACTCCGCCCGCTGACGCCGAACGGGTGGCCCGGGGCCTGCGCAACTCGAGACATTTGACGTTGCAGGGCGCGGGTCACGGGCAACTGGCTATACCTTGCATGGACCGTGTGCTCGCCGACTTCTTTGCCACCACCGATGCGAAGGCGCTCGATGCGAGCTGCCTCGATCGACGTATGCAACCACCGTTCTGGGTTTCGCTTGCGGGGCCTGCGCCATGATTACTGTTAATGCACTCAGCAAGCGTTTCGGCAAGGTCGAAGCCGTGCGGTCGGTCAGTTTCGCCGCACCCGATGGACGAATCACGGGCTTGCTGGGACCGAACGGTGCCGGCAAGTCGACGACGCTGCGAATGCTCGCCACCTTACTTCGCCCTGATTCCGGTGACGCGTTGGTCGATGGTCAATCCGCCACTACCGCGCCCATCGAGGTACGTCGACGCATTGGTGTGCTGTCGCACTCGAGTGGCCTCTATCCGCAATTGACTGCGCGCGAGAACATTCTCTATTTCGCGGAACTTCACGGCATCGACCGCCAGCAGGCGCGGGCGCGAGTTGCCGAGCTTGCTGCACTGCTCGAGATCGGGGAGTTTCTTGATCGCAAGACCAAGGGGTTCTCGCAGGGGCAACGGCTCAAGACCGCTCTGGCGCGCGCACTCGTCCACAGCCCGCGCAATCTGATTCTCGACGAACCCACCAATGGTCTCGATGTCATGGCCGTGCGTAACCTTCGGGCACTGCTCAGCCGCTTACGCGAGCAGGGGCATTGCGTCCTGTTCTCGAGTCACGTCATGCAGGAGGTAGCACTGCTCTGCGACGAAGTGGTGGTGATTGCACAGGGGCGCGTGGCTGCGAGCGGAACCGTCGAGGCACTGCGCTCACAAGCCGGTGAAGCCACGCTCGAAGATGCGTTCGTGAAGCTGATCGGTACGGCAGAGGGGTTGAACTGATGCGCGGTATATTCACGGTGTTCCGCAAGGAGTTCATTGAAAACCTACGTGATCGGCGCATCTTGCTCTCAGCGCTGGTATTCGGGCCGGTGCTTGGGCCGCTGATGCTCGCCGCCCTGTTGCAGTTGTCGGTATCGCGTGGCGAGGCGACCTTCGACAAGCCCATGACGCTGCCCGTGGTCGGTGCAGAGCATGCACCCATTCTCATGGCGATGCTCGAATCGAAAGGCATCACGGCCGAGCCTCGCAATCTCGGCGAGGAGCAGATTCGCGAGGCGATTGCCGCCCGAGAAATCACGTTGGCGCTGCGCATTCCGGCGGACTTCGGCGAGCGGTGGGCGCGTTCGGAGCCTGCGGCCGTAGAGATCTTCGCGGACAGTTCCGATCAGTTTGGGGGTGATGCCAGTGCCGATCGGGTGGCGCAGGCCATACGGGCCTACGGTCGGCAGGTGTCGCAGACGCGGCTCATGCTGCGAGGCGTCGATCCGATCAGCACGATGCCGTTGGTGATCCATGACATTGACGTGTCGACGCCAGCGAGTCGTGCAACGTTCGCATTGGGCATGCTCAGTTACCTGGCAATTTTCGCCATGCTGTTCGGCGGCATGTATCTGGCCATCGACGCCACGGCAGGTGAGCGTGAGCGCGGTTCGCTCGAAGCTTTGCTGACTGCGCCGATGCCAAGGCCACATCTCATCTACGGCAAGATTGCCGCGACGATGGCTTACATGCTGATCTCCATGGTGCTTACGCTGACGGCTTGTGCGGTCGCATTGAATTATGTGCGTCTCGAGGAGTTCGGCATGAGTCTGTCGATGGGGCCACTCACCACTCTCAAGCTCTTTGCCGTGTCGGCACCACTTGCTGTGCTCGGCGCGGGGCTACTGACAGTAGTGGCTTCCTTCACCCGCAGTTTTCGTGAGGCGCAGAGTTATCTGACCTTCGCTATTAGCGCGCCGACACTGCCGCTGGTGTTCATCGGGATACTGCGGATCGAGCCGTCGCCGCTCGTGATGGCAACGCCATCACTCAGTCAGCACTTCCTGATGATGAAAGTATTGCGCGGCGAGGCGCTGGCGATGCCCGACCTGCTGTACTCAGCCGGCGCGAGCCTGCTGATCGGCGGGATCCTGTGCTGGATCGCAGGTCGGCTGTACGAGCGGGAGGCGATCCTCGGCTGAGGAACGCCCCCCGCTACGCTGACAGGGTCGTTTAGAAGCTCTTGGACAGCGTCACGTATACGTATCGGCCCGTAGCATTGGCGAGGCTGCCAAAGTAGCCGAAGTTCGTCGATGTGACAGGTGGGTCCTTATCCTCGATGTTGCGCACACCGAGTCGCAATGAGGTCTGGTCCAGGATGTCGTCGCGCCGACGGAAGTCGTACTGACCGTAGACGCTCATAGTCGTCCAGCTGTCGACTTCAAACAGTTGCCCGTTCACTGCGGCCGGACCGGTGTCGAACACGGAGCCAACGTAATTGACGAACATGCCAGCGCGCCACTGTTGCTGTCGCCAGGTCAACGAGGCTGAGCCGCGCCACTCCGGGTTACCGTTGATGCCGATCTGATTGCCCGCCGCCGTCACCACGATACCGGGGCCGAAGCGGCCAGCGTTGTTGGCGTCGATCACCTTGCGCGCCATCTCGGTGGCTTGCTGCTCGAACTTGGTCAACTTTGCGGCATTCACGGTGAAAGTGAAGTTGCCGAACTTCGTACGCCGAAGTTCATAGCGCAGACTTGCATCCAAGCCCTCGAGCTGACGCGGGGTGATATTGAAGTAGTTGTCGTTGATCTGCAGCAGCTGTCCGACGCGGTTCGTGCCGACGGGCGCATCACGAACGAGATTCGGGTTGCTCTGCCCGTCGAGCCGCAGCAGGTAGTCGTACAGCAGTTGCACCTGACCGCCCTCGATGCCGATGACCTCGGTCTGCTTGATCGACCAAAAATCGACGCTCAAGGTCAGCTTGCCGGCGGATTCCGGCAGGCTCGGTTCGAGCACAAGACCCGCGGAAAGATTATCCGCCTCCTCGGGGCCGAGTCCCTGGTTACCCGAGCGAACCTCGATCGTGCTGGCACCTGCGCAGGTTACGGCGTTCAAGCGGCAGAAAGAGAAGTCGGTACGAGTATTGCTGACCTGCGTGCCGGAACTGTAGAACTGCGGCAGATTCGGCGCACGAAACGCCTGCGAGGCGGAGCCGCGCAGGGCTAGCCAATCCGTCATCGTCCAGTTCAGTGCAACTTTGGGCTTCGTCACAGTGCCGAAGTCCGAGTACCGCTCGGTGCGCGCAGCCAGCTGCATGTCGACGGACTTGACGAGCGGTATCTCCATCACCGGGGACACCACCGGTACTGCAAGTTCTAGATATGCCGACATGATCGATCGGTGCGCGCGCACATCCGGTGACGGGCTGGCGCCCATCACATCGGTGCCATAGGTGATGTTCGTGACGACGTCGGTGTACTTGATGGTGCCGTCAAGGCGCGGATCGCGGTTGTCGACGTAGCTCTCGCGACGCACTTCGAGTCCACTCGCGATGCCCACATCACCGCCGGGCAGTGCGACGACATCGGGACGCGAGACTTTCAGGTCCCACATCGCCAGAGTGGTTTCGCTGATGCGATTCACGCCAACGAGGAAGCCCGCGATGGTTCCGGCGTTATTCGGAGTGGTGTCCGCTCCGGAGTAGACCTGCTGGTTACCCCCGTTGAACGGGTTGTAGGCGTCCGGCGTGGCCTTGGCGAGCGACTGTTGGAAGAGCGTGTTGCTCACGGCATTGGTGGTGAAGTCGTCGGTCTTCGCCCATGAGTACACGATCGCCGATTCCCAATCGAAGCCCGCCCTCTCGCCGCGAACACCCGCCAAGAGGCGCGTGCTGTCGTCGGTGACTTCGTAGACGCGCGGCCCTGTGTCTACCGGACGATAGGTCGTGATGCGCAGCGGCAGACCCGCGGCCGGCACGTTGACGAGGTTGGGTAAACGGTTCGGGTTGGCCACACCGCCGATCGTCGATGCGCCAAATGGGTTGTAGTAATTCGACGCGGGAATCGAGATCACGGCGCTCGCAAGCGGCGCTGACTGTTCGCGCAGACCCGAGAGTGATGCGCGGTAGAAACCCACCTCACCGAAGACTTCGACGTCGCCGATCTCGCGGCTGATCGTGGCGAAAGCGTTGTAACGATCAACGGCGCCGCGGAGGGTGCGGTCAGCGTTTTCGTTGTAGCGCAACTCGCGATCGACCGCGCCGGTGATCGTTCCAGCACGCAAGCAAAGATTTCCGTTATAGGTGGTGCTGCTGCAGCCCGCCGCCGTGTTGGAGGTCGGCTCGACGCGGAACACGCCCGAGGTGGTCAGGGCCGTCGTTCCTTGACGAACGGCGACCGTGCTCGGAATGACCGTGAACGACCCCCAGGGGGATGAGGTGGTGCGATTATCGAAGGCCGTATCGCCCGCCCAGGGCGTATCGGCGACCTTCCAGCGATGATCTTCGCTCGCGGCGTAGTCGCGATCCGTCGCGAGCAGGCGGTTGCGAGTGTAAAAGCCCGCGTACACAGCGACCCGCGTGCCGTCGTTCAGGCGCGTGCCAGCCTTGAGGTTGACCGTCGTCTCGCGATGTGGCGTCCCGTCGGATCCACCGTATTGCGCCTCGAGCCGTGCCCCCTCGTAGTCGTTTTCAAGAACGGTGTTGACGACGCCGGCTACGGCATCGGTGCCGTAGATCGCCGCCGCACCATCACGAAGTACCTCGACGCGCCGGACGCCAGCGACCGGAAATGCGTTGGTGTTCGCCGTCTGCACGGGGACGAAGTTTTCGGTCTGCGTGCCGGGCGCCGGAACGACTCGGCGACCATTCAGCAGCATCAACGTGTTGCCGGTGCCGAGACTGCGCAGGTTGATCGATGAGGTGTCGCCGCGTGCATCGTTGAGGTTGCCCGTCGTGCGAGCTTCCTGGAATTGCACGTCGCCGGCCTGCGGAATGGAGCGGAACAGATCGTCACCCGACACGGCGGCAGTGGCGATGATGTCTTCCTTGTCGACGACTGTAACGGGCAGGACCTCAGTGATCTTGGTGCCGCGAATCTGCGAACCCACGATCACGACTTCGACCAGGTCTTCTTCTCTGGCGGCTTGGGGCGCGGCGCCCTGCTGCGCTGCGGCACCAGCGGACACGATCAAACCCGCAGACAGGACGAGTGCACGAAGCGTCTGCGAGTCGCAGCGCGAAACAGTCGGTAAAGCCATGTAGCTGGGCTCCTTGAACCAGAGACGAAAAAACGGAGGGGTATGCAAAGCGAGGAAATATCGTTTGCGGCGTGAGTATAGTCCATCCCATAGGTGTGTCGCGGATGCGGCGCGAATACGTGGAGTAATCGGAATGTCGTTTGCAGAGCAAAAGAAATGGGTCTCGCTCGTCGCAGCCTTGGCAGTACTTTGTTGCGCGCCGGTGGCGAGTGCTCAGCAATCGCTGCTTGAGTATCCGAGCATTCACTCGCCGCGAGTGGGGCTCGATGGCATGGTCGTCAGCCAGAACGAGGTGGCGAGCGCGATCGGCGCCAAGGTGCTGGCCAATGGCGGTAACGCCATCGATGCAGCCGTCGCGGTGGGGTTCGCTCTGGCGGTGACCCTGCCTCGCGCCGGCAACATCGGCGGCGACGGGTTCATGACGGTGTACCTCGCGGGCGAGAAGAAGGTGAGGGTGATCGACTTTCGCAGCGTGGCACCGAATGCGGCGACCCTCGACATGTTCGTCGACGACCAAGGCGAGGAGCGTGCGGAGGCATCGGTCGGCTATCGCGCGGCGGCGGTGCCGGGCACGGTGGCAGGCTTGTGGATGGCGCATCAGCGGTACGGGCGAAGCTCGTGGAATACGCTGGTGGCGCCTGCGGTTTCGCTGGCAAGAGACGGTCTCGTTCTCAGCGCGGATGAGGCCTTCGTGTTCACGTGGGGTCGCAAGCGACTCCAGGCGAGCGAGTCGGCCCAGTCGACTTTCTTCAAAGCCGATGGCGCGGCCTACAAGGCGGGCGAGCGATTGGTACAGCCGCAGTTGGCATGGACGCTCGAGCAAATCGCACAAGGCGGTTCCGACGCGTTCTATCGCGGCGAGGTCGCTACGCGCATCGAAGCGGACATGCGGGCCCACGGTGGATTGATCACTCGTGCGGATCTGGCGGCCTATCGCCCGATCGAGCGCGAACCACTGGTCGGCACCTATCGCGGCGTCACCGTTTACACGCCACCGCCGGCAAGCGGCGGCGGTGCGCTGCTGTTGATGCTGAACATCCTCGAGAATTTCGACCTCGGTCGCATGGCTGCAGGATCTGCCGAATCGCTGCATTTGATCGCCGAAACGATGCGGCTCGGTCACCGCGATCGCGTGCGATTCTTTGGTGATACGGACTTTGCCAAGGTGCCGCTCGAGGGCATGACGTCGAAGGCATATGCGGCTCAGCGCGCCAAGCTCATCAACAAACGAAAAGCCGCAAAGAACGATGCGGTGAAAGCCGGCGATCCTTTCGCTTTCGAGAGCCCGAGTACCACGCACTATTCGGTAGCGGATCGCTACGGTAACGTGGTGTCGGTGACCTACACGCTGGGATCTGATTTCGGTTCGGGCACGATGATCGATGGCACGGGCATCCTGCTCAACAATCAGATGAACAACTTCAGCCACGAGCGGGCGTGGAGTGCGGCGCGGAGCGGGGAGCCGGCGCCGCCGAATGCGATGCAACCCGGTAAGCGGATGATCTCGACCATGATGCCCACCTTGGTGTTTCGCGATGACAAGCCTTGGCTGGCGCTCGGCACACCCGGCGGCGGACGCATCATCAATACGGTGCTGCAGGTGCTGGTGAACATCGTCGACTTTCGGCTCAACGTCGATGAAGCGACCCACCAGGCCCGGATCTCGCAGGGCGACGGGGCCCTAGAGGTCGAGCCGAACTTCAATCCCGACACTCTCGAACTCCTGCGTCGCAAGGGGCATCGGATCAAGGCCAGCGAGACCATGGGTAGCGCGCAGTCGATCGCCATCGAGAACGGCTTTTTCCTGGGTGCGGCAGACCCAAGACGACCCGGGGCCGCCGCGGTGGCGCCCGCCGAAGTGAAGTAGCGAGGTAGTAGTTAAAGACCACTATTGACAAGTTCACAGTATCGTTCATAGACTAGTACTATGAACGATGCGAACACCAAGAAATTCCAGAAAGACCTTAATTCAGGTCTGGTGGCCCTGGTTCTGATGGCGGTTCTGGCCGCCACGGACGAGGATGCCTACGGCTACGACATTGCCAAGCGGCTGCTGCCCCCCGGGGGCGGCGAACCCCTGTTCAAGGAAGGCACGATCTATCCCGTGCTGAGGTCGCTTGCCGCTGAGGGCTGGCTCGCCAGCCGCATCGTGCCCTCCTATTCGGGGCCCCCACGGCGCTACTACCGCATCACGCCTGAGGGTCGGGCGGTGCTGGCCGAATGGATGGCCACCTGGTCGAACACCCGCGATTTCGTCGATCACTTCCTTCGTGCGGCCGAACAGGCCGCCCCAGCTACAGGACCCGCGCAATGAACGCTTCCACACCCACCTCGATCGCCGCGTACCTGCAGGCTCTACGTCAAGCGCTGCATGGCGCGGATCCTGCCTTGATCCAGGACGCTCTCTACGATGCCGAGCAGCATCTGCGCGCTGAACTCGCGGCGCGCTCCGAGCTCGACGAGGCGGTCGCTATCGCGCAGATCGTCAACTCCTACGGTGCGCCCGACGAGGTGGCCGCCGCCTACCGTGAAACCGAGTCACGCGTGCAGGCGGCGATGGCCATGCCTCGCGCCCCGAAGGCCGGTACGCCATCGAGCGCCGTCGGAGGCGCGCCGCCGGTGGGCGTTCTGCGTCGTTTCTTTGGTGTGTACGGCGACGTGCGCAGCTGGACTGCGCTCTTTTATTGCTTGCTTGCCTTATTCACCGGGATTTTTTACTTCTCCTTCGTCACGATCGGACTGTCGCTGTCGCTCGGTCTATCGATTCTCATTATTGGCGTGCCGTTCTTCGTTGCCTTCATCGGCTCGGCCCGTTTACTGGCCCTCGTCGAGGGGCGAATCGTCGAAGCCATGACCGGCGAGCGTATGCCGCGTCGTCCCGTCTCGCCGCCACCCGAGTCGTCGCTGCTGCAACGCATCGGGGCAATGCTCAAGGACTGGCGTACGTGGTCGACGCTAGCTTATGAGGCGCTCATGCTGCCGTTGGGCCTCGTGTACTTTTCGGTGACGGTGACAGCGCTTGCAATAGGACTCGCCCTTATGCTCGCTGCGCTGGCCGGCGGCTTGCGCCTGCTCGGATTGGAAATCCCGGGCGACACACACATCGAATTGGACGGATTGCTGTCAGATGAGGCCGCCAACCATCCGCTGATGCTGCTCCTGTATGCCGTGTCAGGGCTCGTCTGGCTCACCCTGACGATGCACATGGTGCGTGCCATTGCGCGGTTGCACGGCATGTTGGCCAAGCGCATGCTCGTGCACGCGTAGCGCCTCTCGGCGCACGCGCGATGAGGAGTCCGGTACGTCATGAACGCTTGGGTTGCCCTGGTCATCGCCATCACGCTCGAGGTCGCTGGCACGTTCTTGCTCAAGCTATCTAACGGCTTCGAGAAGCAGCACTGGGGTGTGCTGTCGATCGCGTGCTACAGCGGGTGTTTCCTCGCCCTAGCACCTGCCATGAAGGCTTTACCGGTCGGGGTGGTCTACGCCATCTGGGCAGGATTGGGCATTGTTGCCGCCACGGCTCTGGGTGTATTCGTGTTCCAAGAGAAACTCGGCACCGTGCAGTACGCCTGCATTGCGCTCGTGTTGATCGGTGCCTTGGGTCTCAGATTGACTACAAAGGCTTGACGAACACCTTGTCGCGTTGATGGTCCGTGCCAAGGACAAAGATCTGTTCGCCGGCCTCAACGAATCCTCTTTTGCGATAGAACGCGATCGCCCGTGGATTCCGCTCCCAGACTCCGAGCCAGGCTGTGCGGCAGCCGCGCTGCGCGAGTAGTTCGAGCGCAGCATCCATCAGTGCGGTTGCAACGCCGTGTCCATGATGCTCGCTGCTGACATAGAAGCGCAGCACTTCACCTGGCGCAGGGCCCGTGATGCATTGAGGTGCAGCTGCACCCCAGCGCAACTGCGCGTAACCCGCGAGTCCTGCCGCGGTCTCATACAGTAGCGTTGCCCGATCGCTCGCCAAAATTTCTTCGGTCTGCTGGGCGGGTGAATAACTCTGTCGACAATGGAGGGCCATGTCTTCGGGCGAGTTCATTGCGCCGAAGGCTTCGCGAAACGTGTGTTCGGCGAGCTCCGCGAGTGCGCCCGCGTCGGCGGTCGCGGCGAGGCGGATTGTCACGACCGAGGCCCGACGCGGTGATTTACCACGCGGTCGTTGCGGCTGCCGTGGCCAAGCCTTTTTCCTCAAGCCACATGGGGTTATACAACCGCGACTGATATTTTTGTCCGCCATCACACAGGATCGTCACGATGGTGTGCCCCGCTCCGAGTTGACGCGCCACTTGCATGGCTCCCGCGACGTTCACGCCGCTCGCACTACAGAGAAACAGCCCGGTCGCGCGTGACGGACCGCTGAGTCGAATCAACGGTGTCCGTCCAATGGCGTCGTCGATGCCCTGCGCGATGATCATTGCCGGCCGGTTATTGACCGTCTGTTCGAGGTTCGGGTCTGCGCCACAGCCAAGTGGCAATGGCCGCGAGCAGTACACCCACGCCCACGGTCCATGGCGATATCCCTTGCCATACAACGACGATAGCCCAGCCAACGGCCATGCCGAGTGCAGCAAGACGCTTCCCACGTCGGCTCACGCGCCTGCCGTCTTCCCAGTCGCGCAGTGCACGACCGAAGCGAGGGTGCGCGATGAGTTTGGCGCGCCATTCCGGCGAGCCTTTGCTGAGTGCCCACGCGCCGACCAGCAGGAATACCGTGGTGGGCATCAACGGAATAAAGGCGTTGATCATGCCGATGCCGACACTTGTGAAGCCGAGAATTCGCCAGAAAAAGAGCGGCATGCGGTCGCGAGCATACCCGAAATGCTGTCGGCACGACGGACAATGACCGCAGTGTCTTCGCTATGATGTAGCCGTGGATAACGATTCACTGGCAATTCAATCACTTCACGTCTACCCGCTGAAGTCCGGCCGTGTGATCGACCTGCAGCAATCCCGTCTCGGGCCTCGCGGACTGGAACACGATCGTGCATGGATGCTTGTCACGGCGAACGGCCGCTTTGTGACGCAGCGCAGCCACCGAACGCTCGCCCTGCTGCGTGCCGTACCCAACGACAACGGCATCACTCTCGAACACCCTCACGCAGGATCGATCCACATCGACACTCCTGCTCTGATGGCATCATCGCCTGCCGATCTTCGACGTGTGATGGTCTGGAAGCGGGAGATCGATGCCATCGATGCAGGCGAGTCGGCCGCCGAATTCGCGAGTGCTGTGCTTGGCGAACCGGCACGGATCGTAGCCGGCGAGTCTGACCACTTTGCTGACGGGTATCCGCTGCTGATTTGTACTCAAGCCTCGCTTGATGATCTCAATCGCAGACTTCCAGAGCCTCTGCCGATGGGCCGCTTCAGACCAAACATCGTGCTGAGCGGTGCCAAGCCATGGCAGGAGGATCACATTCGGCAATTGCGGGTAGGTGGACTGCGCATCAAACTAGTCAAAGCCTGCACGCGCTGCGTCATGACTGGGGTCGACCAACTGACGGGACAAAAGGGTTTAAGTCCCTTGCCGGTGCTGCGTGAGTTCCGCTTTGACGAGAATATCGGCGGTGTGACTTTCGGTTGGAATGCACGTCTCGAGGGTGGCGTCGGCGGAGTGCTGCGCGTCGGAGATGCCGTTGAAATCGATGCGCGCAGTTAGGTCAGCTCGCTCAAGCGTATGACCGACACTACAATGCAACTCCGATGAACTACGCCATTAATCCGCCATCATCGACTTCGCTGCCCGTCCGCGGCACCGAGGCTCGTTTTCCGGTGCGGCGCGTGTACTGCGTGGGCCGCAACTACGAGGCACATGCGCGCGAGATGGGCACAGATCCTACGCGCGAACCTCCCTTCATTTTTCAGAAGCCGACCGATGCGGTGATCAGTGGTTCTACATCGATTCCGTATCCGCCACAGACCCGAAACCTTCACTATGAAATCGAACTTGTCGTGGCAATCGGACGGCGCGGCGTCAACGTGCCCGAATCGGAAGCGCTCTCGCTGGTGTACGGTTATGGTGTCGGCATCGATCTGACGCGACGTGATCTGCAGCAGGCTGCCAAAGATGGTGGAAAGCCCTGGGAATGGGGCAAGGCCTTCGACAAGTCCGCACCTTGTTCCGCGCTGGTGCCCGCCGATGTGATCGGTCACCCGGCGTCGGGTCGCATCTGGCTGTCGGTGAATGACGTCATCAAGCAGGATGCGGATATTTCCCAGCTGATCTGGTCGGTGCCCGAGGTGATCGCGTTCATCTCGGCGTCGATGGTATTGGAGCCCGGCGATCTGGTTTTCACGGGAACGCCTGCGGGCGTTGGACCGCTCCTGCCGGCAGATCGGATTCAGGGTGGCGTCGACGGAATCGGAACCATCGAGGTATGCATCGGTGACAGCGAACACGGTTGATCGGAGTACGCCGCTGCGTCTGCACGGCTATTGGCGTAGTTCTGCGGCGTATCGAGTTCGTATCGCCGTTCGGCTCAAGGGTCTTATTCTCGAGGAGAGCTTCCACTCCTTGCCCAAGGCGGAGCAGCGGCAGGAGGCCTATCTCGCCATCAACCCGCAGGGTCTGGTGCCCGCATTGCAAACGCTGCAGGGCGTGATCACGCAGTCCACAGCGATCATCGAATATCTCGACGAGCTATTTCCGCAACCGCCGCTGTTGCCCGCAGAGTCGTACGCGCGGGCGGTGGTGCGAGGCATGGCGGGCATCGTCTGCGCCGATATCCACCCGCTCAATAATCTGCGCGTGCTCAATTACCTCCGCGCCGAACTTGCCGCCGAAGAGCCGCGCGTCAATCAGTGGGTGAATCATTGGATCAGCGAAGGATTTCGAGGGCTTGAGGCGCTGGCTCGGCAGCACTCCACGACCGGGCGATTTTGTTTTGGTGATGAGGTGTCACTCGCGGACGTCTGTCTCGTGCCGCAGGTATTCAATGCGCGGCGCTTCAAGTGTTCGCTCGATGAGTTTCCGACTCTGCTGGCGATCGATGCGCATTGTCGCGGTATCGAGGCGTTTCGCCTCGCAGCGCCAGATCTGCAGCCGGACGCGGTAGCGTAGTAGCGCGCCGAAGACTCGGCATCTCATCGCTCGTCGCGGAGAAAGTCCTCGATCAGGGCGGTCAGCTGCTCGGGTGCCGCCTCCCACATACCATGACCAAGATCGGGTAGCGACACGCTGCGTGCATCTGCTCGCAGCTCGCTGGCGCGAGCGGTCGCGTCCCACAAATCGTCGCGCGGTCGAAGGATCATCAAGGGCTGGGTCAGTCCTTGAAGCGCGGTTGTCATGTCGTAGCGCATGACGGCGTGGGCACCCCGCTCGCGGGCCCCCGGGCGCATTTTTTCGGCGAACGTACGCAGCACACTCTGTACAGACTGTCTCGGTCCGCGCCATTGCCATGAGCGCAGCCACTCCTCGCGCGCCCAGTTACCCTGCTCGTCGAACGCGATCGGTGCCTGTGCGCCGAACGAGGCACGTTCGCTGGGGGTGAGCACAGGCACTGCGGCCAGCAGGATGCGACGAATCGTCAGTCTCTGATCGAGGGCGAGTTGCGTGGCGACGGCTGCGCCCGTGTGATAGCCGAGCAGATCGATGTCGTTGTGTCCATGCCCGAGAGCGACGATCGCGTCGGCGATCGCAAGGGCGTAATCATCGATGGTTTGCGGGTCGGGGGCGGGGTCCGACATACCAAAGCCCGGCAAGTCGAGTGCGTAGACGCGACGACCCGACGCCAGAGACGGCAGCACGGGCTCGAAAATCTGCCCGGAATTCGGGATGTGATGCAGGCAAATCAACGGCGGCCAGCGTGTCTCGCTGCCGCTGCACTGGCGAAAGTGTATCTGTCCGAATCGACAAGGCGCATAGCCACGAGAAATTTCCGGTCGACCGATCCGATTGTCGACCATGCGCGTACGAGTCTCGGTAACTCTCAGTTTGTGCGTGCGATACGGAAGCCGCGCGTGCTGGAGCGCGCGCCGACGGCATCTTCGCCGCGAGCAGTCGCTCGCACGACATCGGCACCGTCGAACCACGAACCGCCGCGGACTACGCGTCGATCGCAATCACCCGAGGTGTCGGCGATGCCGGAGGTCGGTGCGTTTCGGTAGGTGTCGCTCCAGCAATCGAGAATCCACTCTTCCGCATTGCCGAACAGGTCATGCACACCGAACGGATTCGACTGGAAGCTGCCGACCGGGGCCGTGCCCGCGTGACGATCGCGGCAATCGAACGGTGCCTCGAGTCCCAGGGTGCCGCGGCCCGTGGCATCGGCCACGTTGGCGAAGCGGCAGGCGTCGGCGGGGTTCTCGCCCCAGAATCGATCGCCCGTCGTTCCGGCGCGGACAACGTATTCCCATTCCGCCTCGGTGATCAGTCGATAGTTGTGACCCGTTCTCACACCGAGCCACTCGGCATAGGCTTTGGCATCGTCCCAGCTGATACAGACGACCGGATCGTTCTCGGTCTGCGGGAATCCGGGACTGTTCCACGCTGCCTGTGCGTTGACGCGGAATTTTTTGGCGTTGAAGGTAGCGCAACCGAGCCCACCTGCGCGGCTCGTTTCACGCACGAACCGTGCGTACTGCGACCAGGTGACTTCGTGCTTGCCAATGGCGAAAGTGCCCGGAATATTCACGGTACGCACAGGGCCTTCGTTGGGCCGACGAGCCTTGCGGTAATCGGCGAGACCCATCTCGAATTTCCCCGGCGGCACGACGATCATCTCCGGGCAATCGGGGCAGTCGCGAAAGACCGTGCCGGCGCCGAGTTGCTGCAGGTCGCTCACCGTCGAGCCGGTTGCTGCGGCGCCGGTCGATGCGGTGGACGAACTCGTCGGGCTCGGTGCGTTGGCCGGACGGTTCGTGCCGTTACTGCCTGTGGTCGCAGGCGCAGAAGTGCCGCCGCCACCTTGGAGAGATCGCAAGCGTGCCGTCGCTACACCTGCGAATAGACCCTGCGGGAAGGCCGAGAGGTAGGCCTGGATTTCCTCCGGGTTCTTCGAGTCGCGCACCGATTCCCACAGTGCGCGATCGTCCGTAGGCAGCGCCGCCACCAGCATTTGCGGTTGTGCTGCCGCCTCGGGTGCGCGCGCTGCCGGACCGCCCGCTACCGCCGGCGTGAAATAAAACTCGCCAACCGTCTGGTCGTAGAGTGCGGGTACCTGTTCGTGACCCACGGATTTGGCGAGGCTCACCACTTCCTGACGGGCGCGCTTGAGCATCTGGTCCACGGGTACGCCGGGCCGAGTCATCTCGCGCAGCAACACTCGTGTGAACAAGCCATTGGGATCCGGGTCGGTCGGCGTCAGGTAATCGAGCGCCGTTTGTCCCGTGCCCGCGGAGAACAGGATCATCTGCCCCGTTGCCGCAGTCGTCGGTGCGAGGCCGCGGGTGCCGCCGATGCTGCGGGTGCCCACTTTGGGGAACGGGTTGTCGCGGCAGGCATCGATGATGGCAACCGAAAACCGCACTTTCTGCTCAGCGAGGTCATCGAGCACGCGCTGCAGCATCACGGCGTCGTCTTTGACCTGTTCTTCGTTGTCTGCCGCGATGTTGGTCGGTAGCAGGTAATTCGCGGCACCGAGTTGCACGCCATGGCCGGCGTAGAAAAACACCGCCTCGCTGCCCCCATCGAGTCGCAACTTGAAGTCACGCATGGCCTGACGTAGCGCTCGATCGTCGAGATCCATGCGCAGCAATACTTCGAACCCGAGATTGTCGAGCGCCGTAGCCATCGCCTCGGCATCCGCACGCGCGTTGCGCAAACTCGAGACGTTACTGTAGTTCTGGTTGCCGATCACGAGGGCCACGCGGGCCGGACCACGCGAGTCGGTTAAACCACCGTTGCTTGCGGTGGCGTCCGTTGGTGCCGCGACGGCCGAAGCTTCGACCGCCGCCGGCGGTGCTGACGATGTCGCATTCGCGGACGGTGCGTTCGTGGCGGGAGCCGCAGCGGTCGCTGGCGGTGCGGCGGCGTTGGCCGCGCCCGACAAGGCTGTGATCATTGCGGCGGCCGACATCGACATGAGGTCGCTCGATGCCGACGCGCTGGCAGTCGGGCTCGAGGGTTCGGCAGACATCGTGCGTGTCGCGCTTTCGGTCGCGACAGCGGCGATGGGTGCAGCTGCGGGAGCCGGAGCGAGCGCGACAGGCGCCGCTGCGGCCACGGCGGCCGGCGCCACGTCCGCTACCGCGCCTTGAAAGCGGTCTTCGCGCCAGACACCCGACTGGACCATGCGCCCTGCAGTGTCATACAGCGTCCCTGTGCCCCAGCGTTTGCTCTCACGAAACTCGCCGACGTACTTCGAGCCGTCGGGTTGGGTGTCGGAGCCCTGGCCCTCGCGCTCATCGTCCCGGAACTGACCGACGTACACGCGCCCGCTCGGCCACGTGTAGGTACCCTGACCGTTCTTCTCGTCGTCACGCCATTCCCCAACGTACTTCATGCCGTTGGAGCTGGTGTACGTTCCGACGCCGTTGAACATGCCGTCGCGAAAGTCGCCGGCATAGGTGAAGTTCTTTTCCGACGTATAGACGCCCTGCCCGTGGAATTTGTCATCGCGGAACTCGCCGATGTATCGATCGCCATTCGGCCACGTGGCAGTGCCTTGCCCGTTGTACTTGCCGTTGCGGAACTCGCCTACGTAGAGCGCGCCCTCTGTGGTCGTGTAGGTGCCCACGCAGTTGTTCCAACCGACCCGCGAGGAGCCCTTGCAGGCGGGGGGCGGTTTTTTGGCGGCCGCCTGCGCTTGGCCCATGACCGGTTCAACGGCCAGGCACAGCAGCGCGACCCCCAAAACTTTCCAATATGGCAACGAGCGGACGAACATGGATGGATACCGAAAGAAACCCGCTTGACCAACACCGAAGTCTGCCGAAAGCGGGCAGATGTTTAAAGGGTGGGTTTGGGTCGCGCGCTACCTATAATTTCTACATGAACTCCTGGATCACCCCTGCTGTCGGCCTCGTGCTGGCCGCCGCGATGTTCTCGCCGATTGCCGCCATGGGCGCCGATTCCCGGGGTGCTTGCGCGACCCCTGCCGAAGTCGAGCGGGTCCGGGCGGGGACCTGCAGGGTAAGGCGCCCGGGCTGCTGGGGTCGGTTGCCAAGCGGGTCGTACGGGGTGGCGCCGTGAAGCGAGGCTACGCCGACGGGCCCTATGGACAGATTCATTACCACGACGCGGGGGTGGGTCGGCCGCTGGTGCTGATCCATCAGGCGCCCATGTCGGCGCGGCAGTACGACAGCGTGTTTGATCGCCTGGTGGCGCGTGGTATCCGGCCCATCGCCATCGATTGCCCGGGGTTTGGCATGTCGGACCCTACGCCTTTTGTGCCGCACATCGAACAGTGGGCGTGTGTTGTGCCCACGGTGCTCGAGCATCTTGGCGTGCAAAGCGCGGTGCACTACGGCCATCACACCGGAGCGCTCGTGGTTACGGAAGTCGAGCAGCAGTTCCCTCAATGCGTCGAGAAGCTCGTGCTCGGCGGCGTGCTGATCCTGAGCGAGGCGGAGCGTAAGTTTTTCGACGGTATCGTCGAGGATGAAAAGCACATGCGCCACAAGACTGACGGCTCTCACCTCGTCGAGGCGTTCAAGTTGCGGTACGACATGTACGGCAAGACCCCGGAACCCGACCCGGAGCTCATCACCCGTTACACCGTCGAGCGGTTCATGGGGCTAGGCCCTTTTTGGCACGGACACCACGCTGCGTTTGCCTATGATCATGCCGCGGCCTTCATGAAGATCCAGCGCCCGACACTGATCCTCACGAACACCGGTGATCAGATCTACGAGAACGCCAAGGTCGCGCATTCGATGCGACCGGACTTCGTGTTCGTCGCGATCCAGGGCGGCGGAATCGACATCACCGATCAGTGCCCCGAGGAGTGGGTCGAGGCCATCGACGCGTTCATGGGTTGAACGCCAGACGGCCGTTTGCGCGAAAGCGCTCGACTCGTATGCGTGAAGTGGTCGATAGTCTGGACGCTAGAGCGTCGGCATACCCATCTTCAGGAGAATCGATCATGTCGGTCCGTCATCCAAGCGAACCCCGCCGCAGTCGGCGTCAGTTTGTTGCAACGTCACTCGGCTTGGGCGCGGCCGCGGCGACGAGTCTTGCCGCAGCCAAACAATCGAGCGGCAAGCGCGTCAGCGACGAAGAGTTGCGTGCCCTGTTCAAGGATCCGGTGTGGAATCGCGAGACCACGGCGCGCCTCGAGGGTGATACGGCACCGGGCAAGTTCGTCAACGGCTACGTCACCGGTACGGTCATGGGTGTGCGCGATGGCGAGCCGGTCAAGCCGCTGTTCGGTTTCGAGGTGTTTTCGGCGCTTCGAGTCGTCAAGCAGCCAAACGGTGACTACCAGCGGATGTGTCGCGAACTTATCTTTTATCGCGACTTGCGCACCGGCGAGTTGATGGATACGTGGCTGAATCCGTACACCAACGAACAGGTTCGTGTCGTCGATGTGGCGAATGATCCGTTCAACTACGTGATTTCCGAGTTCTATCCGGATCCGCCCACTTACGGCGGACTCAACGCCGTAAAGCCGCCACGTCGCCCGTTCCTGCGGGATTGGGCCATCCTCAACGAAAACACCGTGATCCTGAGTAGCGATATCCATCTCTACTACCGTAACGCGCTCGACCCGACGGTCTGGAAGCGTGAGTCCTCGGGGCCGATGAATCGCGTGTCGGAGCTGTTCCGTTATCAGATTCGTCGTGAGGATCTGGTGAATCCCGAACTCACACACCTACCGCACAGTGGGGTTTGGAATCGCATCACACCTTGGTTGCCGTGGATGCTTATGGGGCCCACTCCGGGTCACATCGTCTACGCGGGCTCATTCAGTTCGGTGAAGAGCGTCGACTCGGTACCTGCGGTGGTTCGTAAGCGAGTGCTCGAGCGCTTCCCGATGTACCAGGTTGCACCTGAGAAGTGGGTGGATCCCAGTCTCTCGAGTCTTGAGAACTACGCACGTACCCAGAAGCCGGCGCCTGCGAAGGAATAAGTCGTGAGCGGGACCCTGCCGGCACCGCACGTGACGCCGCTATCGCGCGCGGAGTTGCCGCCGTTCATGCAGGAAGCCTTCGATCGCGCGCAGCAGACTCGCGGTGATGCGACCTTCGTGCAGGTGATGGGGCATGCCCCGGAACTGCTCGAATGGTATGGCGAGTTCTACCAGCGCGTGTTCTACGGTGGTCGTGTGCCGGTACGCACCAAGGAATTACTCCGACTGCGGTTGTCGACTTTGCATGGCTGTGCGTTCTGCAACCGTGGTAATCGGCATGACGCCCGCGAAGCCGGACTTACGGAGACTCAGATCCGCTCGATCGACGACCCGTCGGCGGCGTGCTGGTCACCCGCCGAACGGGCGGTGCTCGAGTTGGCTTCAGCGATGGCGCTGACTTCGCCTCGGGGCACCTTGACCGACGACAACTATCGCCGCCTACGTGAGCATTTCGACGATGCGCAGATCGTCGAGCTGGGCATGACCATGGCGGTGCTGACGGGTATGGCGAAGTTCCTGTTCGCGTTCGATCTCGTCGAGCGAGAGGATTACTGCGAGTTTGGTGTTACGGCAGAGGGCTCATGAACAAAATACGCCGCATAGGCTGGCTGACCATCCTTGTTTGCCTCACGGGCAGTGCCACCACCATGGCGGATACCCCTGCACGGGTGACGGACGCAGCCGGCTTCAAGGCCGCGTTGCAGGCCGAACGAGGCTCGGTGCTGATCGTCAATCTTTGGGCGACATGGTGTGTTCCATGCCTACGCGAGGTGCCTGACCTGCTCGCGCTGGCCAAGGAGTTCGAGACCAAAGGGGTCAAGCTGATCGGAGTGTCGGTCGATGACCCATCGCCCGGAGCAGCGGTGGTGGAGCAGTTTCGCAAGAAGTACTTTCCTGCCTTCGTGACGTTCGCGCGCAACGGACCTCAGATGGACGAGCTCGCGAGCGTTATCGATCCGGCCTGGAACGAAGTTGTGCCCACGACCTACATTCTCGATCGGCAGGGCAAGCCCGTCGCGCGTCTGCAGGGCAAGAAGTCATTGGCTGAGTTTCGGGAAGCGGTGCGCAAGGCACTTTGAAGCCATGCGGGCGATCCACTCGCATAGTTATCGTCTAGGAGGGGTTCTCGCGGCGCTCCTACACGCCCTTATGCTCGGCTCAGCCGTGGCGGCGAACGCCGAACTGCTGATCGTCAACGCGCGAGTTTTCAATGGGCGCGATGCGGAGTTATCCGCACCGAGCACCCTACGCGTCAGCGAGGGTCGAATCGTGTCGATCACCGCGGGACCGCCGACTTCGAGCGGTGGCGCGGTCATCGACGCCGGCAATCGCGTGGTCATCCCGGGGCTCATCGATGCCCACGTGCATCCGAGTATCCCGCTGGGTTTCACAGCCATGCGCGATTTGCAGCCCGATTACGCAGCGCACCGGTCGGCAGCGGAAGCTCGAGCCATGCTGCTGCGCGGTTTCACCACCATTCGCGACATGGCGGGGCCCAGCTTTGGTTTGAAGCAGGCCATCGACGAGGGTGTGCTGGTCGGTCCGCGGATCTTCCCCTCCGGCGCGATGGTCAGCCAGACGAGTGGTCATGGCGACTTTCGCAGCCGCGCCGCGTCGTCGGTATCCAATACCGGCATTGATGTCATGGAGCAGCGCAGCTACGGCCGTTTGGCTGACGGCGAGTCGGCAGTGTTGCTCGCGGTACGCGAGCAACTGCGCGAGGGTGCCGCGCAAATCAAGATCGCAGCCGGTGGTGGCTTGTCATCGAACTACGATCCGCTCGACAGCGTGCAGTATCTCGACGCCGAGCTGCGCGCAGCCGTGCGCGCGGCAGCCGACTGGGGTACCTACGTCGCGGTCCACGCCTACACCCCGGAGTCGATCCGCCGCTCCGTAGAGGCTGGCGTGCGCAGCATCGAGCATGCACATCTCATCGACGAGCCGACCATGAAGTTGATTGTGCAGCGCGGGGTGTTCGTGTCACCGCAGGCCTATCTGTTCTCGGGCAATGCGTTTCCGATGACGGGTAGGGCGGCGGTGATGCCGTCCGGTCTTGATCGCATGATGCAGCTGGCGAAGAAACATGGTGCAAAGATTGCGTTTGGCACGGACGTCTTTGGTGGGCCGCGAATGTATGCGCTGCAGTCGAAGGAGTTTACGGCGCGGCTGCGTTGGTTCGATTCGCTGACGATCCTGCGGCAAGCAACGGCCGTCAACGGCGAGTTGCTGGCGCTCAGTGGTCCGCGCAATCCTTATGCAGGAGCGTCGCTGGGTGTGCTCGAGTCCGGCGCCTGGGCGGATTTTCTCATCGTCGATGGCAATCCACTTGCCGATATCAGCGTGCTTGAAGACCCCGAGAAGAATCTGCGGGTGATCGTCAAGGGCGGAGTGGTCTACAAGAACACGTTGGCGCCTTAGGGGCGCAGGCGCTCGCGCCAGTCAGTTGTGCTCGGCCGAGACGAGCGGCACGGTTTCGTGAACCCAATTGCCGCTGTCGCGGCGCGCGGGACTCGGAATGGCCATCGCGACATCACCCATCTTGGCACGCAGTGCCTTGACGTCGATCTTCCAGCCGAGCGCGTCCCACTTCTTGAGCCAGTCGCGGTAGTGCGCAATGGCCGTATCGCCCGGAACGAGCACTTCTCGAGTGTTGCTGTCCGGAGTGCGCACTGGGTTGAGATTTTCGATGATGAGCGTGTCCTCCTGGACCACCTTGCGCGTCACCTCGGCCATGCGCGCCTCGTGCGCATCCTCAAGCAGCCAGTTACGCAGGCTGACGAGGTAGATCCGCGTGTGCGACTCGTCGATCGGCGCTTCGAACATGTACTGGTGGAACGAGTTGGTCGCCGTGAGATCAATGTAGGTCACGAGTTGGTTCGGGCCCTGATGCCAGGACCCCGCCGCGCCGATGCGCGGACCCTGACGCACGTTGGCCAGCGCTGTGTCTTCGTTCTTCGTGCCGCCAAATTTGATGTAGTGCTTGCTGCCCCATGGGATCTGCTCCATCGGCAGAGGTGTGCGCTGTTGCTCGGGCGATAGAGAAGGCTGGCCCTGTGCGGCATGCACGAACTGGTTGTGGATGGGGTCGAGACCGTTTTCGATCGAACGTTCGTAGTAGGCGTTGACGTCGAAGACGAAGGTCTGCGCACGCCACTGCGGCGAACCGAATTCTTCGATGGCATACACCGGCGGTCGTTCAGCCTCAGGGAGATCCCCCAAGAAAGCGAAGACGATGCCGTATTTTTCGAGTACCGGGTAACTGTCCACCTTCGCGCGCGCGGGCAGTTGTGCGCCATCGCCGAGCGAGGGTATGCGCTTGCACCCGCCGTCACCTCCAAACTCCCAGCCGTGATAGGGGCAGGCGACATGATCGCCGCGGATCTTGCCGAGACCGAGTGCTCCACCGCGATGCACGCAGGTGTCGGAGAGCACTTTGGGATGGCCTGCCGTATCGCGAAATACGACGAAAGGCAGGCACAGCACGGTGACGCGCAGAGGCTTGTCCTGGGTGACTTCCGTGGCGAGCGCGAGCGGATACCAGAAATTGATGTACATGGCCCGAGCATACTGCGCCCGGAAAGCGGCACCCTACGGCGCGATCGCCCGGTGTTCGCGCTGAGGCCAAAGCTTCAGCCCCGCCACCCCGAACGCGAAGTCGGTCTCGAACAGTCGGTCGAAGGCCACTCCGCGGCCTAGGCAGTGCAACACGCGAAGCGGGCCTTGATGGGCCACGACGACCACGTGAGTGTCTTCGTTGTGGATGTCCTCGAGGCGTCGCTCCGCGCAAAACGCTTCGACTCGCGCCCAAAGCTGGCTCAGCGACTCGCCGTCACCGGGTGCGACGTTCCACAGGTCGGCGCCCCAGCGGTCGATTTCATCACGGGCAATGTTGTCCCAGGCTCGTCCTTCCCAGCGACCGAAGTCGAGTTCGAGCAACCTCGCATCGTCAGCACAGGCGGCGCCGCGTTCGGCGGCGATCGTCTCGGCGAGGCGCTGACAGCGGGCGGCGGGGCTCGTGAACACGGCATCGACCCGCGGCAGACGATCGAGGACGGCTCGTATGTCCTCCTCCGCGGTGATGGCGAGCGGTAACTCGCTGCGGCCGTAGCAGATGCCGGGGGTGACGTCCGGCCGCGTATGGCGGATCAGATGTACCACGCGGCCAACATCCCGAGAAAAAGCCCGAGTTCGGCCAGCTGCTGAGCGGCTCCAAGGCAGTCGCCCGTGTATCCCTGCAGATTGCGTTGCAGGACGCGATACCACCAGAGGACCACCAGGACCGCAGGCACCACGCCGCCGAGCAGTGCGGGCTCGAGCACGGCACCGAGCGTCAGGACGACGACGGTGGTGATGGCCGCCACCCACAGCCCGCTGCGGCTCAGGTTGCGCGACAACGGCTTGGCTTTCGACTCGTCCTCGCGAACGTACGGCAGGCACCACATCAAGACCACTGCGGCGAATCGGCTGCTGGCATGGCCGGCTACCAGCAATACACAGGCCGTGGTGACCGGCAAGGCTGACAGCACGGCCACCCTCAGGCTTATGCCGAGTACGAGTGCCAGCGTCCCGTAGGTACCGATGCGCGAGTCGCGCATGATTTCGAGGATCCGTTGCTGACCGTACCCGCCGCCCAGTCCGTCGGTGGCATCGGCAAGGCCATCCTCGTGAAATGCGCCGGTCAGCCAGATGGACGCCGCGACGGCGATGATCGCTGCAACCACGGGCGGCCAAAGAAATGAGGCCAGCAGCAGCGCCGTCGCCGAGATCACCCCGACGAGTACGCCCACGGCAGGAAAGTAGCGCGAGGCGTCGTCAAGCAGCTGCTGCGAGTGTCCCACCGATGCCGGTACGGGTAGTCGGGTGAAATACTGCACGGCAGCGAGGAACGAGCGCAGCTGCGCGTTCATCCGTCGCTACCCGGGCTTTTGGTGCTGACGCCAGCACTGCCGAAAGTGGCCATATTGCGAAAGAGTGCCACACTGTTGCGCAACAAGGGCAAGGCCAGCAGTGCGCCGCTGCCTTCACCGAGGCGCAAGCCAAGTGAGAGCAGTGGCTCGATTCGCAGTTGTTCCAGCAGCAGTCGATGGGCGGGTTCCGCCGAGCAATGACTGACGATGCAGCGGCTGAGCGTTCCCGGCTGCATCCTTTCGGCGAGCAGTGCGGCGACCGTCACCGCGAAGCCATCGATGAGTACCACGGTTCTCGATGCAGCGACGGTGCTGATCGCTGCGGCGAGCGCAGCGATTTCGAAGCCACCGTAGCGGCGAAGCAGAGTGATCGCCTCTGCTGCGGCATCGCCTTTCGGCAACGGTTCGGTGGGACGCTGCCGCACTCGCTCGAGCAGGGCGAGTTTGCGCGCAACCCCGGCGGAGTCGAGTCCCGTTCCGGGACCCACGCAAGCGGCCAGTGGCAACCCCGTGAGCGCGGACATCAGCAGCGAGCTGATCGCCGTATTGCCAATGCCCATCTCGCCGAACAGTACCACTCGATGACCGGCGCGTAGCGCCTCCTGCGCTGCCTCGCGCCCTGCGGCGAGTGCGCGCTCCAGCTCTTCTGCGCTCATCGCGTCGGCATGCAGGATGCTGGCCGTGCCGCGCGCGACTTTGGCCTGCATCAACTGTGGATGCGGCGTGAAGTCGTCATCCACGCCCACGTCGATGATGCGTAGCGTGCAGCCCGTTTGCGCCGAGAGCACATTGGCCGCTGCGCCGCCGCGCAGGAAGTTCAGCACCATCTGTGCTGTTACGGCCCGCGGGTAGGCGCTGACGCCGTCATTGGCCAGACCATGATCGGACGCGAACAGCAGCAAACACGCCGGGTCAAGCTCGGGCTGCAGTGTTTCCTGTATCTCGCAGATCTCGGCCACGAGTGTCTCGAGCCGCCCGAGCGATCCTTGCGGTTTGGTCAATTGATCGAGGCGCGCAAGAGCTGCACGGCGCCACGAACCGGCAGAGGGTGCCGTCTCGCTCACCGCGCGGCGTACCGCAGCGCCAGGTGCCACTCACGACCGGGCTGTGCGTAGAAACTCGCCGACTCGTAGCGACGATCGAGAGCATTGTCGAGCCGCGCTTGCACTCTCAGCGACGGATTGACCGCCCATTCCGCGCGCAGATCGAGCAGGAACCACGGGTTCAGCATGCGCGTGTTGGCAAGGTTGTCGTAGCGACGACCTTGGTACTGGGTGCGCGCGCCAAGGCTGATCGCGCCAACGCTGCGTTCCAAGTCGAGCCGTGCCACTTGCTTGGCCCGCCGCGGCAGCAACTTTCCTCGATTGCCGCCCGGGGACTCATTGCGCGGCGTGAGCCATTCGGCCGAGCCGCTCAAGCGCCATGCGCCGAGTGTCGCGGCGCTCACCAATTCGACCCCGCGGATGAGGGTCTCATCAACGTTGACCGGCGAGAAATTGGCATCGAAGCCGATCAGATCGTCGATGCGATTTTCATAGGCGGTGATCCCGAAGGAGGCCGTGTTGCCGCTCCAGCGTAGCGATGTCTCGATGCTGGTGGAATTTTCCGGCTTCAGTGCGGCATTGCTGAACCCGGGGAAATACAGCTCGTTGAAACTCGGTGCCTTGAATCCACTGCCAGCGGTGGCTGTCAGACGCCAACCCGGCTGGAATTTCCAACCCCAGCCGATCGATGCCGTGGTGTTTCCGCCGTAGCGTTGGTTGTCGTCGTAGCGCAGACCGACCTGCGCCGTGTGTGCGCCGAGGCGCTGCTGCAGCTCGGTGAACAGACCTAGGTTCTGACGAGAGGTTTCCGTGTACGCCGTCGTACTCGACACCGAGTCGCGCAGATAGTCGGCGCCGACGATGGCCGAGAGCGTGGCAGAGATCGGTTGTTCGGCTTGTAGCGAGGCCGAATCGCGCGCCGTATCGAAGCGCGATACGAAACGACTCTCTGAGAAGTTCCGGCTCTCATCAATCGTACGGCCGATCTGCAGCGAGGCGCTGCGATTGTCCGCCGGTTTCACACTCAGGGAGGCACCCACACCGCCCTGACGGATTTTCGCAGAGTTCTGGAAGGAGCCATCGAATTCGACGCGGCCGGTGGTCAGCGAGGCGAAACCCTCGAGCGTGCTGCGACCGCCGAGTTCGAGACCTCCGCGAGCCGTGACCGAGGTGTTGCGATAGCCGTCGTCATCGGGCTCATCGGTGAAGCAGCCGGCAAAAATCGGCGCACCGAAGCCGCGACAGGAATTGGTGCCGCTCGATTCGAGCGAGGACACACCGAACTGCCAGAACCCACCCTCGGTGCTCGCCCCCGCATTAATGGCGAGATTGCGCGTTTGCGCGGAGCCGTAGCCGGCGAGTGCATCCCATTGAGTCGTGCTGGAGACGGGCGCGCGGCGTGTGAAGATCTGCACCACGCCACCGACTGCATCGGCACCGTAGAGCGAAGAACGTGGTCCGCGCACGACCTCCACACGCTCGATCAGTTCGAGGGGCAGATCCTGAACCGCTGCCGTGCCCAGGGTCGTCGAGCTCCATCGCAGTCCGTTGACGAGCACCAAGTTGTGGTCCGCTTCGGCGCCGCGAATGAAGAGCGAGCTGGCCTTGCCGATGCCACCGTTGTTGGCTACGACCACGCCCGGTAGGTCAGCGAGCAACTGTGCGAACGAGGCGTACTGGCGCGTCTCGATGGTGTTGCGATCTACCAGACTGGCGGACACAAGGGTATCGACCAGGCGCTCCGGCCGGCGGCTGGCTGTGACGATGGCCTCTTCGAGCGAATCGACAGACGGAGCGGCGGTCCCGATGGAGGGGGATATTGCGGCAGTCAACACGCCGAAGATAAAAAAAGCGGCCACAGCGGCCGGCGGCAAACGAGTCATGCACTCTCCCCGAGGACGCTCTCCCGCGCCTCGACAACGTGGTCCACCGGGAAGCGTAGGTTCGAGGAAACAAGCGGACCCTGATCGGGGCCGACCCGTTCCTGTCTGCCCACCGCAGCTCGGGATGTTGTCGAGGCCGGTCTCCGGACTCATGGGTTCGGCTTGCGTAGCAAGCACCGACATCGATCGCCTTCCCGCAATCCGGCGTTGCGCTGGATTGCAGTGGCGGGTTGACCGATGTCACCCATTTACCGTTGCGGGGGCAGCGCCGGAATGGAACCTGAAGGGCTCGCACCGGCTTCCCGTTTCACTCCGCCATCGGCAGGACGCGCCTGCAGACACGGAACACCTCGACGAGCGCACAATGCACGGGGGGCTGCGGTTTTGCAAATGCATCCGAGGCCTGCGTCCATAACCAGAGGCTTTCGGGTGTATGGTTGACGGCATGAGTGTCGTGGCGCTGCGCGCGGATCGAGTCCTGCTGGCTGACGGGTTCGTGCCCGGAATGAATGTTCTCATCGCAGATGGGATCGTGGCTGATGTCTGTCCCGACTCACGACGACCTCACGACGCATCGGTTCGTGTGCTGGAGGGGGATCTCGTACCGGGATTCATCGACCTGCAGGTCAACGGTGGCGGCGGGGTCTTGTTCAATGATCACCCTGATCTCGAGGGTGTCCGTCGTATCGCAGCGGCACATCGACGATTTGGATCGACGGGTCTGCTGCCCACGGTGATCAGTGACGATCTGAAGATTGTGGCCGAGGCTATTCGCGCCACAGATGCTGCCATCGAGGCGGGCGTGCCCGGAGTGCTCGGTCGTCATATCGAGGGGCCCTTTATCAACGTGGCCAAGCGCGGAATCCACGTGGCCGAGAAGATCCAAACTTTGGATGAGCGGGCGCTGGACGTTCTGAGCTCAGCACGGCATGGCCGAACGCTCGTCACGCTGGCGCCAGAGCAAGTGCCTGCGGGTGCGATTCGCGAGCTCGTGCGGCGCGGCGTGATCGTGGCGGCCGGACACACGCTTGCCTCGTATGCGCAACTCGATCTCGCGCGACAGGAAGGACTGCGCGGATTCACCCACGTCTTCAATGCAATGAGCCCCCTCGGCAGTCGCGAGCCCGGTGCAGTTGGTGCGGCAGCGGACTTCGACGATTGCTGGGCCGGCGCGATCGCCGATGGCGAACATGTGCATGCCGCGGCGCTACGGTGGATGTTGAAGGCGAAGGGACCTGAGCGGCTCGTGCTGGTGACCGATGCCATGCCTCCGGTAGGCACCACAGCAAGCGCGTTTACGTTGCAGGGCAGCGAGATTCAAGTGATCAACGGCCGCTGCATCGATCACAGCGGCACGCTGGCTGGATCGGTGCTCGATATGGCTTCTGCCGTGCAGCGCGCGAGTGAGTTGATGCGAGTGGATCGTGCCGTGGCCGTGCGTATGGCGAGCTCGACACCGGCGTCGGTGCTCGGCCTCGAGCACGAGCGCGGGCACATCGCCGCAGGCTATCGAGCGGATTTGGTGTTGCTGTCGTCGGAGGGAGCGGTGCGCGAAGTCTGGGTGGCGGGCGCGACGGGCTGACCGGGCGGTAGTCCGCGGGTGCGGGCAAGGTGAATGGCGCCGCTCAACGCATCGCCGAGCGGTTCACGCAAGCGACCGCGCACGCTCACCGACAACCATTCGCGCAGTCGGGGCGCGAGGCCACCCATCAGGCAACACTGCGGTACGCCCCGCTCGAACAGCGTATTGATCAGTCGATCGATGCGCTGCGCGGACTCCTGCACGATGGGCTCAGCTACCGCATCACCACGCCCTGCATGATCCATCACCAGCGGCGCGAAGGCGGCGAACGCCGTCGCGTTGGCCGCGTCCATCCAGGCGATGATCTCTGCGGCCGAGTCCGAGAAATAAGCGAGCAGTTCGTGCGTCATCGCCGAGTGGGCGATACGTCCATCGCGTGCCCACAAGCAACGTCGAATCGCTTGCAGGCCGAGATCTGCACCGCTGCCCTCGTCGGAGATCGGAAATCCGTAGCCACCGACCACGATGGTTTCGCCATTGACGCGACCGAAGCCGATGCTTCCGGTACCGACGATCACAATGCCGCCATCTGCGCCGTCGTGTGCGCCGATGCAGGCGATGGCTGCATCGCTGGCGAAGGCGATCGTCTCGAAAGGGAACGGATGTGAACGCAGGCTTTGCAGCACGCCACGTCGATTGAGACCCGCAATACCGAGGCCTGCCTGAATGCTGCGTAGAGCGGCCTCGTCGAGGCCTGCTGATTTCGTGGCGCTCTGCCACGCTGCATTGATTTCACGGAATGCAGCATCGAGACCAACGCGCGTGTTGGCGGGCCCGGCTTCACCGGTGCCAAGGATCTGGCCATGTGGGTCGACAAGACGTGCCCGCGTGTGCGTGCCACCCGCATCGATTCCCAGAAAAAAAGCCATGCCGAAAATGGTAGGCTCGGTCCTGCGTTGTGGCAATGGGCCCCTCTGCAGTGACGCGAGTCTTCACCGTGGCGACCGAACATCTCGATCCCCGCTCCATCGATCTAGACCTGCGCGCATCGACCGACGTCGCCGCCTTGCTCATCGACTCGCAGCGCGAAGCCGTCCATACCCTGTCCGAGTGCATCGCACCCCTCGCAGCAGCCATCGATGCTGCGGTTGCTCGACTGCGCGCCACGGACGGTCGCTTGATCTACGCGGGCGCAGGCACTTCCGGTCGCCTTGCGGTGCAGGATGGCGTGGAGTTGTGGCCCACCTACAGTTGGCCGATGGATCGGCTGGGATTCGTGCTTGCGGGCGGACTTGAGGCCATGGTGGGCAGCGTCGAGGGCGCCGAAGACGACACGGTGGCCGCTCGAGCCGCGATGGCTGCACTGGAGCCCGGAGGCGACGATGTCGTGATTGGCGTCGCGGCCAGTGGCTCGACGCCCTTTACGGTGGAGGCGGTTCGGTGGGCGCGTGCAGCAGGCGCGCTCGCCATCGGGCTCAGCAGCAACGACACGGCGCCCTTGCTGCAGGGCGTCGATCACCCCGTCTGCCTGCGCTCGGGACCGGAGATGGTTGCAGGCTCAACGCGGCTGGCCGCGGGTACCTTGCAGAAGGTCGCCCTTAATACGCTCTCCACCGGAATCATGGTTCGGCTCGGCCGTGTCTATGGTGGCCGAATGGTCAGCATGCGCAGCTCGAATCAGAAACTTCGGCGACGCGCGGCAGCGATGGTGGCTGGCCTGTGCGGGGTGACGGCCGAGGAGGGTTTGCAGGTAGTGGAGCGCGCCGAGGGCGACATACGGCTGGCGAGTTTGCTGGCCCTGGGGGCAGGCGAGGCGGCGGCCCGCGACGCCCTGCTCGCCACCGACGGCAACCTGCGTGAGGCGCTTGCGAACCTGCGGCGCGACGGCCTGTTGGTCCGCGACTTTCGAGTATGATTCGCGGGCTCGAAAGACATAGATGAGGTTGCCATGTCCCTGACGATCGGTGTTCCGCGCGAAATCTTTGCCGGCGAGAAGCGGGTCGCCACGGTTCCTGAAGTCGTCGAGAAACTCGTCAAGCTCGGGTTCAAGGTCGTCGTTGAGAGTGGCGCTGGTGATGCGGCCAACTTCAGCGACGATGCCTACCGTGGCGCGGGCGCTACCGTGGTGCCGGCCGGCGGTGAGGTGTGGTCGGCCGCCGACATGATCTTCAAGGTTCGCGCACCCGCTGCGAGCGAGGTTGCACTGCTCAAGCCCGCCACTACCGTCATCAGTTTCGTGTGGCCTGCGCAGAACCCCGAGTTGATGCAGCAGATGGCCGATCGCAAGCTCACCGTGCTGGCCATGGACAGCGTGCCGCGCATCTCGCGCGCCCAAAAAATGGACGCGCTGTCCTCCATGGCCAACATTGCCGGTTACCGCGCCGTGATCGAGGCAGCGCACCACTTCGGGCGATTCTTCACCGGCCAGATCACCGCGGCGGGCAAGGTGCCACCGGCCAAAGTATTCGTGATCGGCGCGGGCGTGGCGGGGCTCGCCGCGCTCGGTGCAGCCGTGGGCCTCGGTGCCATCGTGCGCGCCAACGACACGCGCCCCGAAGTCGCCGATCAGGTGAAGTCGATGGGTGCCGAGTTCGTGCCGGTCGACTATCAGGAAGAAGGCACCGGCGTCGGCGGCTATGCCAAGGTCATGAGCGAGGGCTTCCAGAAGGCGCAGCGCGAGACCTTTGCCAAGCAGGCCAAGGACGTCGACATCATCATCACGACCGCGCTCATCCCGGGCAAGCCGGCGCCGAAGCTGATTACCGAGGAGATGCTGCGCTCGATGCGTCCGGGCAGCGTCATCGTCGATCTCGCCGCAGAGCAGGGCGGCAACTGCGAGTGGACCGTACCGGGCCAGGTCGTGGTTCGGGAGGGCATCACGGTGATCGGCTATACCGATTTGCCGAGCCGACTGGCCAAGCAGTCATCGACCCTATACGCCACGAACCTGCTGCGGCTCACTGAGGAGCTGTGCAAGACCAAGGATGGGCGCATCGACGTCAATTTCGACGATGAGGCCATCCGCGGTGCGACGGTCATCAAGGAAGGCGCTATCACTTGGCCGCCTCCGCCGCCCAAATTGTCGGCAGCTCCGCCCCAGGCCAAACCCGCTGCAGCGGCGCCCGCGATGGCGCCTAAGAAAAGCTCGCACGGTCATGGCGCATCGAGTGAACCGGCTTCGACGAAGAGTCTCGCGATCACCTTTGGTGTAGGCGCGCTGCTCTTCTGGCTGATGGGCGCCTACGCGCCGGCGTCGTTTCTCGCGCACTTCACGGTGTTCGTGCTCGCCTGTTT
>Ga0209358_10000190_pt1 | contig 57378 bp, 50 predicted proteins | sample LauGreFa1BDMLBSN_2_FD_187574 | JGI IMG/M metagenome (GOLD analysis project Ga0209358, IMG submission 187574) | Freshwater lake microbial communities from Lake Michigan, USA - Fa13.BD.MLB.SN (SPAdes) (version 2) | ecosystem: Environmental > Aquatic > Freshwater > Lake | place: Lake Michigan, USA... | reverse complement strand
CTTAGCCTCACCTCTGAACCACCACATATTCGCCCGATGCTTAAGCTTTTTGAGATGATATTCGACTTGATCTCCTGGCACGACCGGCTTTCTGAACTTCGCATTATCGATCGTCATAAAATAGACGATACGTGGTGAAGACTGCCCAAACTTTGCCGCGACGCATAAAGCACCTGCCGTCTGTGCCATACCTTCAATCAGCATCACGCCAGGCATAACGGGTTGTCCAGGAAAATGGCCATTAAACTGCGGTTCATTAAACGTGACATTTTTTATGCCGATACAAGAGTCGTCGCCGTCCATTTCAATAATCTTGTCAATCAACAAAAAAGGATAGCGATGCGGAAGTAACTCCAAAATCTTTAGAATATCAGCGCTGCCAAGCACCTTCTTTGGAACATCATTCATGTCCGAGACCCTTTCCCGATCCGAAATACACTATCCGAAAAATTCAATCGGATACTGCACCGCCGCCTCGCGACTTATCCGCAATTCTCGACAAAACCGCAACTTCACGAAACCACTGCTTCAACGGTCGCGCCGGAGATCCGCCAACCTTCGAACCGGGTGCAATATCACCGTGCACATCACTACCACCGGCTATCTGGACGCCTGAGCCAATCTTAACATGACCGGCGACGCCTACCTGCCCACCCATGAACACAAAATCACCCAATATCGAACTGCCAGCAATACCCACCTGACCCGCGATTAAACAATGTCGTCCGATGACCACATTATGCGCGATCTGGACCAAATTATCGATCTTTGTGCCCTCGCCAATCACCGTATCCCGATTTGCTCCACGATCTATAGCAGAGTTGGCGCCAATCTCGACATTGTCCTGAATGACGACTCGGCCAGTTTGCGGAACCTTTGTATGTCCGGTCCGGCCAATCGAAAAGCCAAACCCATCCTGCCCGATCGAAGCACCCGAGTGAATGATCACGCCATTTCCTAAAAATGAGTGCATAATCGTCACGTTCGAACCAATGTGGCACCCGCGACCAATTTGAACCCCGGGGCCAATCACTGAATTGGCGGCGATTGTCGAACCCGAACCAATATGCGCGAAGGGCCCGATGATAACACCAGGATCAATCGAGACATCCGATTCAAGCCGAGCCTCAGGACTGATGGTTGCCCCAGCCATAACACCCTTACCCCGATGGATCGTGCCCGGCGCCATCGCTAATGGAAACAACCGCGCGCTTGCCAACGCAAAGGAGAGATAAGGCTGAGGTGTTAGGATTGCGATTGTCCCGGACGGAACGTGCTCCACAAACTGAGATGAGACAAAACAAACACCAGCGTGCGTTGTTCTCAAGTCATCAAGGTATTTTATATTATCAAGAAATGAAATTTCGGAACCACTCGCCCGATCTAACGGCGCGACGCCACAAAATGTTCGAGAACCATCATCGAAGTCGCCCAGTTCCTGAACTATACCGCCCGTGAGCGCGACCAAATCCGCCACGCCCACCGGGACAGGTTCAGGAAAGAAGTTGTGGCGGCTCATGGCTAACCCCTTGACCTTCAGGCGTCAGAGCCAAACCAGTTATCAGAACGCTGTGCCGCCCACAAATCGAAACACCTGTGTCTCATCATACTGGCCCTTTGTCACCGGCCAAGCAAAATCAAGGCGGATGGGCCCAATCGGTGATTGCCAGAGGATACCAGTACCGATGGAGGACCGAAGCACGTTATCCTCAATATAGTTCGTAGGCTTAGTGCTCGAAAAACCGAACAATGTACCTGCGTCAGCGAACACGGACCCCTTTAAGCCCGCCTCCCGGGGTAGTCCGAACAATGGAAACTGCAACTCCGTCGTACCGCCAACATAGGTTGTACCACCGAGAGCGTTATATTCCACGGAACCGTTATTATCGCGTGGACCGATTCCTGAATTTGTGAAACCCCGAATAAGATTTGGACCCATGAAGAAGTTATCGATGATCCGCGGGTTGTCAGCGAAAAGGAAACCGCCCTGACCACGTAACAAACCAACGAAATTATCGGATATCTCGTGATAATACTTAACATCACCCGTCGTCTTAATGTATTCTGAATCTCCACCAAGTCCGGCAAAATCCTGCTTGAATTCAGCAAGAATGCCAGAACGTGGATTATTGATGTTATCGACGGTGTTGTAAGTCAACGAATACCCGACCAGCGACGTCAGGTTTTGGCCCTCCGAGCTTTGGATCGCGGTTGATGCGTCATTAGAATTCGAACCGTCCTTGTATTCCGACGGGATAGAAACATCATTATTATACAGCGAATATCTCAAACCCAATTTGGTTTCTTCAGTCAATGCAAACCCAGCTCGCAATGTACCACCGGTAATCGTATTCGAATAACGGGCAAAGCGAGTATTATCGCTTTCCTTCGAATAGAGATCCACACCGGCTGCAAGCCGACGATCCATGAAATATGGCTCCGTGTAGTTGAACTCAACACCGCGCGTGTACTGCCCCGTTGACCCTTTAACCCTGACATCCTGACCTTGCCCAAGCAGATTGGATTCGCGAATGCCTACCTCGCCTATCGCCCCTTCTGTACTGGAATAACCAAATGCAACGGAGAACTGACCGGTGGCCTGATCTTCTACATCCACATTGATAATGACGCGATCCGGCGCAGAACCGGGCTCATTCGAAATTCTTACCTGCCTGAAAAATCCGAGATTGTTTAAGCGACGCTCCGTGCGATCAATGAGTACCTTGTTGTACGCATCGCCCTCACCCACATCAAACTCCCGACGGATCACATTGTCTCGTGTCCGGGTATTTCCACGAATATTGATGCGCTCGATATATACGCGCGGGCCTTCTTCAACAGCGAAACTCAGATTTACAGTTCCAGCCTCAGCGTCACGATCGCCCTGAGGCCGAACCTGGGAGAAAACAAACCCACGGGATGAAACATCAGCCGTTATGCCGTAAATGGTCTTGTCAACCAGTTCCGCGTTATAAACGTCGCCCTCAGCAATCTGAAGCCGCGAGCGAAGGCTGTCCGCATCCACGTTCTGGATGCTTGACGTTACATTCACAGTGCCAACCTTGTACTGCTTGCCTTCCTCAATGCCGATCACAACCTTGTATCCGCCTTCTTCCGCATCATATTGGACGTCCGTACCGGTAATCTGCACATCGGCGTACCCGTTGCGCAGATAAAAACGCCGAACAAGTTCAGCGTCAGATGCCAATCTGTCAGGATCGTAGATATCGGAAGTCTTCAGCCATGATAGAAAGTTTGACTGCGTGGTCGTCATTTCATCACGCAAGCGACCAGCCGAAAATGCCTTATTTCCAGTAAAATCAATTACCTTTACACCGGTTTTGTCACCCTCAACAATCGTGAAAACGACGTCGATCTTGCCATTAGGCAAGGGCACGACGCGCGACGAGACTTGCGCGTTCGAACGCCCAGACCGCTCATAAACCTCTTTCAGGCGAGCCGTATCAGCCTCAAGCGCCGCTTCGCTAAACGCACCCCGCGACTTAAGCTGCAGTTCCCCCTCAAGCACCTCGGATACAAGCTTCTTGTTTCCCTCAAAGGCAACTCGGTTAATGATATTATTTTCTGTAACCTTAACAACAAGCTTTGAACCAACTTTTGAAACCCTCACACTGGAGAAGAGCCCAGTTGCGCTAAGCTCTTTCTCAAGCTCTGCCGCCGATTGGCCTGAAAAGTACGACTTGATCGTCGTAGCATCGACCCTGCTGTTCCCTTGGACAACCAATTCCTGAGCCAGAGCAGCGAATGCCGACATTCCAAAAAGCATTCCAGCGGCTATGAAGCTTGCGAAAAATCGGGAGCGGAACTCATTTTTCATCGTTGTCGATTCCATTTTTGACGTCACTGGCCCAAGCGGAAAGATACGCCCGCAACTTAGTGTAACGCAGCAAAGGTAAATTTGAAAACAAAACCGATCCATAAAGCGCATAATGACCCGATTACCGTTGAACAAACTTAGCCAATGGTTAACATTAACAACTACCTAACGATATCGAGGTAAAGAGTAAAGAGCGTCAACGCAACAACAAGACCAAAACCGACCCTGAAACTCCACTCCATTGCTGTTGCATTCAGTGCCTTGCCGCGAATAGCCTCATAAAGATAAAAAGCAAGATGACCGCCATCGAGCATTGGGATCGGAAGCAGATTAATAAACCCGATAGAAGCGGACATGAGCGCTGCGAGCATCAGAAGGGCGCCAAATCCCAGTTTGGCTGCTTCTCCCGACATTTTTGCTATACCGACAGGCCCAGATAGTTGATCTGCCGTTGTTCTGCCGGCGAACAGGCCTGCAAGATAGCGAACAGTTCCATCTACTACCCGCCACGTCTCGATACACCCCCACGCGATCGACGAGAACAACCCCTCTCGCTTGATCTCGATAGAGGCCGGATCACGTGATACGCTCACACCCAATTGTCCAACGCGCTGTGTCCCTAGCGGCGAGGCAACCGATTTGAGCCTTGGGGTTACCTCCAACCGAACAATTTCTCCAAGCCTGTCGACTTCGAGCGCAAGAGGCACGCCAGGGCTGAGTGCAACCACTCTTTGAAGATCAGAAAAACTTTCAATGTTCGAACCATCAATCGACAGAACGACATCACCCGCCTTCAGTCCTCCTTCTTCAGCAGCACTTTCTGCCAGCACGGCATCAACTCGTGGGATAATAACAACACGGCCATAAGTATAAACCGTTGCAGAAAAAATCATAATCGCAAGGATAAAGCTTGCTGCAGGCCCTGCTGCTACAATAACTGCACGTTTCCACAATGATTGAGCTGGAAAGCTTACAGCACGTTCGTCCGGAGTTAGTCGTGAGCTACCTTCTTCATCGGGCTGACTAGCCGCATTCAGGTCTCCCAGAAACTTGACATACCCACCAAGGGGAATGAGCGCAAAACGCCAGCGCGTGCCATGCTTGTCATTAACCCCGAACAACTCAGGGCCAAAACCAATCGAAAACGTCGTAATCCTGACCCCGCACCACCTTCCGGCGAGGTAATGGCCCAACTCATGAAAAAAAACGATCAGCGTAATGATAAAAAGAAAAGGAATAATCAGACCGATAAAGCCTGTTGCCAAGATACCAGGAAGATCAAACAGGCTCATTACTCACCTTCTTATCACTTTCGTACAAATCAATTTTTCGAGATCGCAAGTGACCCCAGTTACGTGCGGATCATGTCTAAATTGAGAAGCATTGCACAGATCAAAATGGATTTCCTGAACCAAACACATTTATAACAACCAGAGCATAGAAGGATGCTGCGACAAAAGAGTCGAGCCTATCCATAATTCCGCCATGCCCCGGTATCAATTGGCCAGAATCCTTCCGATGAAAGCGGCGCTTGAGGGCTGACTCAAAAAGGTCACCGGCTTGGGAAATCAGAGCACACCCCAGGGAAAACAATAAAAGCTCCGTACCTTGAAACCAAGAGACCGAGAGAAATTCCTGCCCGACAAACGCAACACCAAACCCGGCGGAAGCACCAAGCAGAACGCCTCCAATAAAGCCAGACCAGGTCTTCTTGGGACTCACGGCTGGCCACAATTTCGGGCCGCCAATTTTGCGTCCTACAAAAAAAGCCCCGATATCGGCGAACCAAACGACGGCAAAGAGCCAAAGAACCAACAAAAAGCCTTCTGTAGAATCTCCTCGCAGGAAAATAGGAGATACGACAAGTACCAGCGAATAGCACAAGCCAGCGCAACTCCATAAACCAAGTATAATGCTGCGATAGTTCAAAATTAAAATACAACAGAAACCAGCAACCAACACATAAAAATACTCTTCGAGAGAAATATTCCCTCCAGAGGAAAAGTAACCGAAGATTGCCAAAACAAAAGAACCAATTACGAAAATATACTCTCTTTTGGCGCCATCTACACCAACAAGCGCTAACCATTCCCTCAGAACCAACGCTGCAGCGACAACCCACAGGCCGCTAAAGAAAACACCACCCAAATAATCAGCGACGAGCGCCACGATAGCCAGAACAAGACCAGATATGACCCGACGAATTAACTCTAAATTCGAATTCTTGGTCTCTGAATGAGTTTGTGGAATTGGATCGGTCACCGTGCGATGCTCGTTGTTACCGAAAGTCCGCCAAAACGCCGATCTCTTGACCGATAGGCCTGAAGGGCCTCAATCAACGACTGCTCCGAAAAATCGGGCCATAATACGGATGAAAAATAGAACTCCGAATATGCGGACTGCCACAGGAGAAAATTCGACAGGCGTTCTTCCCCCGACGTCCGAATGACGAGATCCGGGTCCGGAATGTCCGTCGTGTTAAGTCTCTCTGCAACCTTTTCCTCATTGATATCAGCGACGTTCAGGATCCCGGCAGCAACATCTCGTGCAAGGGACGCAGCCGCATCAGCAATTTCACGGCGGGAGCCGTAGTTGAACGCCAGAACAAAAGTCAACCCTGTATTTCCCTTTGTCAGGGCTTCCGCATCGGCAAGCAAGGCGACAATATCTGGGGAAAGTCCGTCCCGCACGCCAATCACGCGTACCCTCACATTGCGTGAATGCAGATCGGCAAGATCTTTTCGTATGAACCGACGAAGCAACCCCATCAGATCATTGACCTCTGACACCGGGCGACGCCAGTTCTCAGACGAAAAACTAAATACAGTCAGGTATTTAACACCAATATCTTCAACCAGCCGCAGGACCCGCCTCAGAGCATCAACACCCCGACGATGGCCCTCAAGACGAGGCAATCCGCGCTGCGCCGCCCAACGACCATTACCGTCCATGATAATTGCAATGTGTGGCGGGACTGGAAAATCAATCCCCCCCAGAGAAGTTTCATCAATTGCGTAAGCTTGATCGGACGGGAGCGACATATAATTCAGGTCTCTTTCAGTGACGCGACTAAACCTGCATGATTTCCTTTTCCTTTGCCGAGAGCGCCTGGTCGATCTCGACAATGGTTTGATCGGTCGCTTTTTGGACCAGATCGGATTGACGCGCCGCATCATCTTCGCTCATCTTGCCGTCTTTTTCTAGTTTCTTGAGCAGATCAAGACCATCGCGGCGAACATGACGAGCAGCCACCCGCGACTCCTCCGCATATTTATGGGCAACTTTTACAAGTTCCTTACGACGCTGTTCGTTGAGTTCGGGAATTCTGATCCGAACGATCTGGCCTTCCGTTTGCGGATTTAACCCCAAGCTCGATTCCCGGATTGCCTTGTCAACGGCCATCACCATCGACCGATCCCAAACTTGGACAGACAACATGCGTGGCTCGGGGACCGAAACGGTCGCTACTTGGTTGAGCGGCATCATGGCACCGTAAGCATCCACCTGAATCGGATCAAGCATCGAAGCTGACGCCCGTCCGGTTCGAAGTCCGCCAAGATCGTGCTTGAAGGCCTGCACGGCGCCTTGCATCCGGCGCTTGATATCTACCAAATCGAAATCTGCACTCATAAATATGATTCCATCATACGCGATTAAGAATGACCTAGCTTACGCTGTCGCGCAAAAGCGTTCAAGGCGTCACTAATGTCGACTTTGCCGTGCCCTGCAAGATCGCTGTTATGGCTCCCGGGCCATGCGCTGATCCAACGAGAATTTTCATCCGATTCTCACGAGCAAGTGCAAAAGCGGCCGTGTCCATAATCTTCAGATCAAGCCGGATTGCGTCATCATGGCTCAGCGTATCAAACCGCGTTGCCGCAGGGTCCTTCTTTGGATCAGCGCTGTAAATCCCGTCGACTTGCGTGGCTTTCAGAACCGCATCACATTTGAGTTCGATCGACCTGAGAACTGCTGCAGTATCCGTTGTAAAAAATGGGCTCCCCGTACCGCCACCCAGAACAATAATTCGTCCCTTCTCGATATGATGGAGAGCTGGTTGCCGCGCATAGGTCTCGCAAATCGTAGGCATGGCTACAGCCGACAAAGTTCTCGCCGACGCACCAGCAGCTACCAGCGCACTTTCAAGCGCAATCGAGTTTACGATGGTGGCCAGCATTCCCATCGAGTCAGCGGTTGCACGATCAATCCAGCCCGCGGCACCTACCTTGGCTCCCCGAATAATGTTCCCGCCGCCGATCACAACCGCAATCTGGTAGCCGAGACGGGAAGCTCCCGCCAGATCAGCAGCCAGTGTCGAGAGTGTCTTGGGGTCCAGCCAGTAACCATCCGCCGCGAGCAGAGCCTCGCCGGAAAGCTTTACCAAAACCCGTTTGATGCTCTTCATGATACCTGCTCCGATTCAGATCAAAAAAAAGGCGGCGCCAGGCGCCGCCTTTGGTTGGCAAGCATTCAGGCTTTAACGCCCGATGCCGCCGCAACTTCGGCGGCGAAATCGCTTTCCTGTTTCTCGATGCCCTCACCCAAAGCATAGCGTACAAAGGCCGTAACCAATATCGGCGCTCCAACTTTGCCCTCTGCCTCCTTGACAGCCTGCGAGACCGTCTTTGATGCATCATGGACAAAAGATTGCTCAAGGAGACAAACTTCTTTGAAGTATGTCTTTAACCCGCTCTCGACAATCTTCTCGACAACATTTGCCGGTTTCCCGGTATGCTTATCAGCCAAGACCGCCTTCTCGCGTTCAACAATCGCCGGATCGAGGCCCTCAGCTGTCAATGCTTGTGGATTGCTGGCAGCAATATGCATTGCTATCTGCCGACCGAGAGCAACAAGTTCATCCGCTTTGCCGGTTGATTGCAGACCGACAAGAACCCCGATCTTACCCAGTCCGTCAGCCACCGCTGCGTGCATATATGATCCAACAACCCCCGCAGAGACCGAGACTTCAGCCACGCGGCGAAGCGTCATGTTTTCGCCAATCGTCGCAATCGCATTCGTCAACGCCTCGCTCACCGGAACGCCGGTCGGGTGCTTGGCCGCAAGAACACTTTCAACATTCGTTCCAACCTGAGCTGAAACTTTGGCAATTGAACGAACCAATTCCTGAAAAGCCTCATTACGTGCAACAAAGTCCGTTTCTGAATTGACTTCAACAAGCACGCCTTTGGTTGCGGAAAGTTCGAGACCAATCAAACCCTCTGCTGCAACCCTACCCGACTTCTTTGCAGCCTTTGACAAGCCTTTCTTTCGGAGCCAATCCACAGAAGCTTCGATCTCGCCTTCGTTAGCCTCCAGCGCTGCTTTGCAATCCATCATTCCTGCGCCCGTCTTCTCGCGCAGTTCCTTGACCATTGAGGCGGAAATAGTCGCCATGTGAAAAACCTTTCTGAACCTTACGGGAACGGCGCCCCCTGACAGGACGCCGTTTTACAATGAAACCCAATGAGAGATAGCGCCAACAAGCGCTACCAGAGTGTGCTTAAACGGCTTCCAAAAGATTACGAGCAGTCGCAATCCAACCATCACGATCAATGCGACCATTCAGCTTCAGCTCGGTGTCAAGTGCTGCCACATCGTCAGCCGCCATCGCCGCAATTTGCGAGTAATGGTAGATACCAGCCTCGTTCAGCTTCTGCTCAAGCTGCGGACCAATACCGGTGACCTTCTTGAGATCGTCGGGTGCACCGCGCGGAACAGGAAGCCGCTCGAATACTTCGCCTGACGGAGCGGCAACAACAGCCGACAATTCTTCAGCAACCGGCTTTTCCATAGCCCCAATATCAACGCCGGAAGAGCCTTGGCTGCGTGAAATACCGTCAAGTGCCGCACGCGCAAACAGATCACAATACAGCGCGATCGCACGCCCAGCATCGTCATTGCCCGGGATCGGGAACGTAATCCCATCCGGATCGCAATTCGTATCGATAATCGCTGCAACCGGAATACCGAGGCGTTGCGCCTCCTTGATTGCCAACTGCTCCTTGTTCGTATCGATTACAAACAACAGATCAGGCGTGCCGCCCATATCACGAATGCCACCGAGTGCCTTTTCGAGGTTTTCACGCTCGCGGCTCATCATGAGGCGTTCTTTCTTCGTCAGTCCCTGCGCACCACCAGCGAGGAGCTCATCGACCTTGCGAAGGCGCGAGATCGAACCGGAAATCGTCTTCCAATTGGTCAACATGCCGCCGAGCCAACGATGATTGACATAGTACTGCGCCGAACGCTTTGCGGAATCTGCGATCAAATCAGCAGCCTGCCGCTTGGTGCCGACGAACAGAACACGTCCGCCATTGGCAACCGTATCGGAGACAGCCTGCAGTGCCCGATAAAGCATCGGCACGGTCTGGGCGAGATCAAGAATATGGATATTATTGCGTGCACCAAAAATATAAGGTGCCATTTTCGGGTTCCAGCGATGAGACTGATGGCCGAAATGCGCGCCTGCTTCAAGCAATTGACGCATAGAAAAATCTGGCAGTGCCATTATGTATTCTCCGGTTTGTTCCGCCACGGAGTGTGGATCAGCGTGAGTGCCGACCACCGGACGGGCCAGAAGGCCTTGTCTCCGTGTGAGTGATGAAACGTGCTATACTTCCCGGCGCCATGAAGTGCAAGGCCTGCAGGCAATAAAACACTAAAAATCAGGCGTGTTCGACCGAAGACACTCCAGAAAGCATCCGCAAACTCCCGGCAAGTTGTGGTGTAGCCCGAAACCGTCCAGGCAACTTAATTTCCACCTCCTTCGTACCGCCTTCAATCGAGACGACAACAAACACCTCGCCATCCCCCCTTTCCTTCAGTTCGGAAGCGATCGCGGGGACTGTCGCCGCTTCATTCACTGCAACCCTGATTGATGATGGTAACCGCGCGGCTACCTGCTCGAGCGGCTCCACACTTTGAATCCGTGACCGCACCTCGTCTCCCTCGACAGAAGCCTGCACAGACAAGATCACCACCGTTCCAGGTTCGAGCAATTCCCTGTATTGCACAAGCCCTTCTTGAAAAATTATCGACTCGAAATGTCCCGTCTGATCCGAAAGCGACAGGATCCCCATCTTGTTTCCAGTTCTTGTGCGTCGCTCCGTGCGATCCAGCACGGTAGCGGCAAGCTTGCCCGCCGTTGCTCCACTTTTTACAGCGCGCACAAACTCCACCCAACTTTGCACTCTGAGGCGTCGCAAAATACCGGAATATTCGTCAAGCGGATGCCCAGACAGAAAAAAGCCTATCGCATCATATTCGCGTTGCAAGCGGTCAGGATTCGACCACGCCTTGTAACCTGATATCCGCAACGGCACCGGCTTGCCCAACCCGCCAAAAATATCGGACTGCCCTGCCGAAGCCTCATCCTTTGAACGGTTTGCTTCCGCGATAATGGCTTCTATGGAGGCAAAAGCACGCGCCCGATCCGGCTCGATCTCATCCATTGCGCCTGCAGAAATCAAACTTTCAAGCGTACGCTTGTTGAAGAGACGAGGATTGATCCTGCGTGCAAGATCAGAGACATCCTGAAACGGAGCGCCCTGTCGAGTTGCTACAAGACTCTCGACAGCCTGCCGCCCAACGCCTTTCAGAGCCGCCAATGCGTAGCGGATACAAGGAAGTCCCTCTCGATCCGGATGTACTTCGAACGTCACACCCGAACGATTGATCGAAGGCGGCTCCACCTTAAATCCCAATCTCTGCACCTCGCGCCGGAATTCGGAGAGCTTGTCCGTATTCGACATATCGAGCGTCATTGACGCCGCCATAAACTCCAGCGGATAATTGGCCTTCAGGAACGCCGTCTGATACGCCACGAGAGCATAGGCTGCGGCATGGCTCTTGTTGAAACCGTAATCCGCGAATTTGGCGAGAAGATCAAAGATTGTATTTGACGTCGCCTTATCAAGACCGCGTTCCATCGCGCCCGAGACGAACCGCTCGCGCTGCGCATCCATTTCCGCTTTAATCTTTTTTCCCATGGCGCGACGAAGCAAATCAGCTTCACCTAACGAATAGCCCGATAGGATTTGCGCAATTTGCATCACTTGTTCTTGATAAATGATGACTCCGTAAGTCTCTTTCAGGCAGGATTCGAGCTTCGGGTGGATATAATCAGGCGTTTCGTGCCCTAGCTTACACGCATTATAGACGGGAATATTCGCCATAGGCCCTGGTCGGTAGAGTGCAACCAGAGCGATGATATCCTCGAACCGATCCGCCCGCATTTCAGCGAGTGCCTTGCGCATTCCAACGCTTTCCAGCTGGAACACGCCAACTGTCTCGCCCCGCCCGAGCATGTCAAATGTCTTTTTGTCATCAAGCACAATATTCTCGATCGCAATCTCGTCGCCTCGTGCCCGGATTAACTGTTCCGCCAAACTGATCACGGTAAGCGTCTTCAACCCAAGAAAGTCGAACTTTACCAACCCTGCCGGTTCAACCCACTTCATGTTGAATTGCGTGACAAGCATGTCCGATTTCGGATCCCGGTAGAGCGGCACGAGTTCCTGCAAAGGCCGGTCGCCAATAACAATACCCGCCGCATGGGTTGAAGCATGCCGGTGCAACCCTTCAAGCACCAACGCCACATCGAGCAACCGTCGAACAACTGGCTCCTGATCTGCGGCCGCACGCAATTTCGGCTCCTCCGCGATCGCCTTTTCCAGCGTTACAGGGTTAGCCGGATTTTGCGGGACTAGCTTTGTCAACTGATCCACTTGGCGATATGGCACTTCGAGGACACGCCCGACGTCTCGAATAACACCCCGCGCCTGAAGTGTTCCAAAGGTAATAATCTGTGCAACCCGGTCCGTACCGTATTTATTCTGGACATAACGGATAACTTCGTCACGCCGATCTTGACAGAAATCGATATCAAAATCAGGCATTGAAACACGATCCGGATTCAAAAACCGCTCGAACAGCAACCCAAAACGCAGCGGATCAAGATCAGTAATCGTCGTTGCATAGGCAACCAGCGAACCTGCGCCCGATCCACGCCCCGGCCCCACCGGAATACCATGCGCCTTCGCCCATTTGATAAAATCCGCAACGATCAGAAAGTAACCCGGATATTTCATTCTTTCGATCACGCCCAGTTCAAAGGCAAGGCGATCGCGATAGTCCGATTCAGATAGTCCGGCCGATGGTCCATGCACTAAGAGTCGCTTTTGCAAGCCATCCTCGGCCTGTCTGCGAAGTTCACGCGCCTCACCTTCAATTCCAGCAAGATCACCTACCGTAAAATTAGGTAAAATTGGCTTCCGCGTCCGCGGACGCGACGCACACCGCATAGCGATTTCAACCGTGTTCACGAGTGCCTCGGGTAAATCCGCGAATAACTTCACCATTTCGGCTCTGCTCTTGAAATAGTGTTGTGACGTCACCCTCTTGCGGTCCGGATCCCCAATCACACGACCTTCAGCAATGGCCAGCAAAGCGTCATGCGCGCCAAACTGATCCTCATTCGCGAAATAAGCACAATTTGTTGCCACGATTGGAACCGATAGACGGTACGCCAAGTCAAGTATCAAGCCTTCAGTGCGCCGCTCCGTATCACGACCGTGACGCTGGAGTTCAATATAGAGCCTATTACCAAAAGCCTCCGAAAGCCGCTTTAGACGCTGCTCGGCAAGCCCGCTCTGACCATCGCGGAGTGCTTGGTCAATTGGACCGGTGGGCCCGCCCGTCAAAACGATCAATCCGTCTGAATGCTCAAGAACGTCGACAAGCCGGATATAGGCTCCCTCGCCTGGCTCCGGATCCAGAAAGGCACGCGACGAAAGATGCATGAGGTTTGAATACCCCTCATCCGTTGCCGCAAGCAGCACGAGTGAAGGACGCGTCACAAGCGCCATTGTCTTTGGCGAATGTCCATCCGCCATCTCAACAGAAATCTGGATACCGACAATCGGCTGGATACCCGCACCTGCCATTTTCTCGGAAAATTCGAGCGCCCCGAATAGATTGTTCGTATCCGTCAATGCCAAAGCAGGCATCTGACCCCTCAGCGCCAACTTTTTCAAATCTTCAATCCTGAGAGCACCTTCCAGAAGCGAAAAAGACGAGTGCACATGAAGATGCACAAAATCTACGTTTTCCAAGATACGACTCACAGTGATGCCTCCAACCAGACATCCCTTCATCGCCGGACAGGACTGTTCCGTCCAGTCCCCGGCAGATAGAAAGCAGGAACTTATCCCGGCATTCCACCGGCCCAGAGCATTATCGTCGTGAGAAAAGCTCCAAGTGCAGCCAATTCTGCGATGTCTTCAATGAAAGAGCGAACCATGAACGCCTCCTGTTTTGATCGATATCTTATTATGTTCACGTTTTGTTCTGATGCAACAAAAATGATGTCATTTGGTAAAAACAGAACTAAACAGCGTTAATAAATTCTTTCAGTCCAACTCCACGACAACGCCATCGGCAAGCGTCACACGACGATCCATCCGAGCCGCAAGGGCTAGATTATGCGTTGCAATAAGGGCTGCGACACCGCTGACGCGAACCAAAGTCAGAAGCGTCTCGAATACGATTTCCGAGGTCACCGGATCCAGATTTCCCGTTGGTTCGTCTGCCAACAGAATTCGGGGACTATTCGCAACAGCGCGCGCGATCGCTACCCGTTGCTGCTCACCCCCCGACAATTCAGCGGGTCGATGGGTCAACCTTTCACCAAGACCAAGATAACGGAGCAGCTCGGTGGAGCGCAATCGTGCCTCGGTACGGTCAAGCCCCGCAATCAATTGCGGCATCATCACATTTTCCAGAGCCGTAAATTCAGGCAACAAATGGTGCGACTGATAGACGAAGCCAAGTTGAGACCGCCTCATCGCTGTACGGTCTGCATCAGACAGCATCGAAGTCGCGACCGAGGAAAGGTATACCTCACCGGATGTCGGCTTTTCCAGAAGACCTGCGATCTGGAGCAAGGTTGATTTCCCCGTTCCGGATGGTGCAATCAATGCAACCGACTCACCGGGCCAAATGGCAAGATCAACCCCTCGTAAAATATCAAGTGTCCGCTCCGCATCTCGAAACTGGCGGGTCAACTTCCACAGCAAAATCGCCGGCGCCGGCTGTGCATTCCCATTTTGTGTTGCGCCTTCATTCATATCGAAGTGCCTCGACAGGATCGAGCCGTGCAGCGCGCCACGCGGGATAGAGTGTTGCGATCAGGGACAACACAAGCGCCATCCCGACCACGGTCATAACTTCATTAGGATCAACATCGGATGGCATCCGGCTTAAAAAATAAAACTCTGCCGGAAACAGTGTCGATTGCGTGAGCTCAGACAGGGTGCTCCGGATCGCTTCTACATTCACGGCAATCCCCACCCCAAGCCCAAAGCCAGCCATGGTTCCGAAAAACCCGATTGCCGCACCAGTCAGCAGAAAAATCCGCATGATGGAGCCTTGGGTCGCGCCCATAGTTCTCAAAATCGCGATATCCGCGCTTTTATCCTTCACAAGCATGATCAAACCGGAAACAATGTTCAACGTTGCAACGAGCACAATCAAAGTAAGGATCAAGAACATGACGTTCCGCTCAACCTGCAATACTCCAAAAAACGTCTTATTCCGCTGCCGCCAGTCCGTCAGATAAACGGGACGATCAATCATCGCCATGATTGCCTTTTTTGTCTCGTCAATCCTTTCGGGATCAGCAAGAAAAACTTCAATTGCGCTGACATCCCCCTCGCGGTTGAAATATGCCTGAGCTTCTTCAAGCGGCAGATAGACAAAGGATGAGTCAAATTCGGACATGCCGATCTCGTAGATCGCCTTGACCGGATAACTCTTAATCCTCGGCGCTGTACCAAAAGCCGTCTGCGGCCCACGAGGAGCCGTCAGCGTCAGCGTATCGCCGGTCTGGATATAGAGTTGGTCCGCCAGTCGCCGCCCGATAATGACCCCGACACTCTCGTCAAATCCGGCAAGTGTTCCGCTTTTAATATTCGCAGAAATTGCCGGAATGCGGCTGATATCGCCTCCCCTAACACCCCGAACAAGAACGCCACCGGCACCGGCAGGCGATGATGCCAAAGCCTGCCCCTCGACGAGAGGTAGTGCAAATCTGACAAGCGGGACACGCTCCAACGACGACGATAATTCCGAAAAATCGGTCAGGGGTTTATCAATGGCTCCAACAAAAATATGCCCGTTTATGCCGACGATCTTGTCGAGCAGTTCCTTCCGGAAACCGTTCATCACAGAGAGAACAATGATCAGCGTCGCGACACCCAGCATGATCCCCACAAAAGAGAATCCAGCGATCACCGAAATAAATCCTTCCCGCCGCCGCGCCCTTAAATATCTCAGCGCAATCATCCACTCAAAACCCGAAAAAGCACGAGTCGCTTTGCGAGCGATAACAGTTGCAGGCTTGTCGCTCTCCATACCCGTCAAACCGCAAGCTTAGCGAGTACATCGTCAACCGACAGTAACACGCGCTCACCCGTCGCCCTGCGCTTCAACTCGACTTTACCTTCAGCAAGCCCTTTCGGCCCCACAAGAATCTGCCAAGGCAACCCGATCAGGTCGGCGGTCGCAAACTTGGTTCCGGGCCTCTCGTCGCGATCATCATACAGCACATCGAGACCACGCGCTGAAAGCGCCCGATACAGTGTCTCGCATGTAGAGTCCGTTTCCGAAGCGCCAACTTTCAAATTCAGGATACCCACATTGAAGGGCGCGACCGAGTCGGGCCAGATGATGCCATTATCATCATGAGACGCCTCAATCAGGGCAGCAACAAGGCGCGAAGGCCCAATCCCGTAAGAACCCATATGGACGGGCCGCTCCTGTCCATCCGGCCCGGTCACAGTCGCTCCCATAGCATCCGAGTATTTCGTACCGAAATAGAAGATATGCCCGACTTCAATGCCGCGCGCGGAGATCCGGCGATCCTCGGGCACCGCTGCAAACGCAGCCTCGTCATGTTTCTCGGACGTCGCCGCATAAGGCGCTGTCCAATTTTGGAAAATCGCATCAAGCGCTTCAGCACTGTCAAAATCAGTATCAACTGAGGGCGTTGGCTGATCCAACACCGCTTTGTCCGCAAAAACTTCACTCTCGCCAGTTGACGCCAGAATGATGAATTCATGACTCAAATCGCCGCCAATCGGCCCGGTATCAGCCTGCATCGGAATGGCCGTCAGCCCCAATCGGGCAAACGTCCTCAAATAGGCCGCGAACATCCGGTTATAGGAATGCCGCGCACCCGCCTGATCCAAATCGAAGGAATACGCATCCTTCATCAAAAATTCGCGGCTCCGCATCACGCCAAAGCGTGGACGGACTTCGTCACGAAACTTCCACTGGATATGATACAGATTAAGCGGGAGATCCTTGTAAGATTTAACCGTCGCCCGAAAAATCTCGGTAATCATCTCTTCATTTGTCGGGCCAAAGAGCATGTCCCGTTCGTGCCGGTCCTTGATCCGCAACATCTCCTTGCCATACGCATCGTAACGCCCCGATTCGCGCCATAAATCAGCGGATTGGATGGTCGGCATCAAAAGCTCGATGGCACCGGAGCGATTTTGCTCTTCCCGGACAATCGCATTGATTTTGTTGAGAACCCTCAACCCGAAAGGCAGCCAGGCATAAATCCCGGCCGATTCCTGCCTGATCAATCCGGCACGTAACATCAACCGATGCGAGACAATATCCGCCTCTTTTGGTGTTTCACGAAGGATGGGTAGAAAATACCGGGAAAGACGCATGGCACAAGCCTCATCAGAATCATTATCAAGTAAACTAAACAGTCAGCGTCGTTTGAAACGCATCAAGAGCAAAAACACAAGCGAATGAAAACGGCCTTTCGAGGAATTGCCTCAGAATAAAACGCGCTCGAAGCAAAAACAGGCTGATGACAATCGATCAAACTTCAGCTAAACAATGCCGCGATACTGTTGAGCGACATGAAGAGCGCCGCGGGTCCAGGTCTTGGGGGGATAACTGTCGCATTGATCGTTCAAGATCGCGGCTGGAACAATCCGGCCTAATTTGCGCAGTAAATAGAACGGACAAGTGGCAGGGCGCGAGCCCTGCCCTTTTTACTTGAAAAACCTATTCAACATATTGGATGAAAAGCTGTAGCAGTATCGCGACTGGCACAGACACCAGCGATGTCGCGATAAGTTTTTTCAACAACATTGGCTTCTGTGGCGCTCCGGCATCAGTACCCGGGATAAGAAAACTCGTATCAGAACTCGCTTCCTCGCGATTTCTTACCCCGAACGGCAGTACCGCAAAAAGCACAAGCCACCATGTAATCACATAGATGGCGATAGATGAGGCAATCGGCATTCGGGTCACCACTTTTCAAAATTGCGCAATTTAGAGCTGTTCTAGCTCAATCAGTACGCCGTTGAAGTCCTTTGGATGCAAAAAAATCACCGGCTTGCCATGCGCACCGATTTTCGGCTCACTGCTCCCTAAAACCCGCGCACCCTTCGCCAACAAACGATCGCGCGAAGCAGCAATATCCTCCACCTCATAACAGAGATGATGAATGCCACCTTCCGGATTGCGTTCCAGAAATTTCGCGATCGGACTTTGTTCTCCGAGTTTACCGAGCAATTCGATTTTCGTATTCGGCAAGTCGATAAACACAACGGTTACGCCGTGTTCGATTTGGTCCAAAGGTTCGGAAACCGATGCACCAAGCGTATCTCGATAAAGCGCACAGGCCGCAGCAAGGTCAGGCACTGCTATCGCCACATGGTTTAACCGCCCGATCATAGCACCTCTCAAACCATCACAATCTGCACGTGACAAATCGGCTTCTTGCCCCATTGTTCGTTCACAGCAGCGCGAACCGCCCGTTCAACTGCGTTCTCGACAAAATCAGCATCCCGGCGCTTGGCCCGCGGCAAATTTTCAATCACGGCAAAAGCGGCTTCCTCTATAATATCCTCGAATAGACGGCCATTACGCGTCAATTGCGGAATTCCTGTTACTGCGAAGGCAGGCTCGCCCGTCAACTCTCCCTGTTGCGTCATCGCAATCGAAATCGAAACCACGCCGCCAAAACTGAGTTTCCGACGCTCGGAAATCGCCGGATCGCTCGACGGCACCAAAATCTCGCCATCCTTGTAAATCCGGCCATGTGCCAATTGGTCTATGATTGCAGGCTTATCAGGCGCAAAACGAACCAGATCGCCATTTTTCGGCGTTAATACCTGCGGAACGCCGAGCGAAAGCGCGAGTTTTTTGTGCTCGTGGAGATGAAGTGCCTCGCCATGGGCAGGAATAGCCAATCTCGGCTTCACCCATTCATACATTTGTTCGAGTTCGCCACGCCGCGGATGCCCGGAAACATGCACGAGCGCGGTGCGGTCAGTAATGACTTCCACACCCTGCTGAACAAGACTATTGACGATCCGGCCGACCTCCCGCTCATTGCCGGGAATCGTTCGTGACGACAGGATCACTTTGTCTCCCGGAGACAATGTCACATCAGGATGCTGATCCTCGGCAATCCGCGCCAATGCTGCGCGCGGCTCGCCTTGACTACCTGTCAACAGCGCGACCACCTTGTCCCGTGGCAGATACCCATAGGTTTCCGATGTCCGGAACTCGGGCAATCCTTCAAGATAGCCGCATTCAGTCGCAACCTGAATCACCCGGTCCATGGCTCTCCCGACAGCAATCACTTCGCGGCCCGTAATCTTGGCCGCTTCCGCAACCGCACGGATTCGCGCCACGTTCGAGGCAAAGGTTGTTACCGCAACACGACCCTTCGACTCTCCGATAATCTCTGCGAGCGTTTGCGCCACAATGGATTCGCTCGGGCTGATGCCTTCGCGCATCACATTCGTCGAATCGCAGACCATTGCAAGCACGCCTTCGCGGCCCAACTCCCGAAGCCGTGCTTCATCCGTCGCCCAGCCCACATAAGGCGTCACATCGATCTTCCAATCGCCTGTGTGTAAAACAGTTCCAAGTGGTGTCCGGATCGCAAGTGCCGTCGATTCAGGGATCGAATGCGCAACCGCGATAACCTCGACGTCAAACGAACCAAGCGCAAGATGATCGCCCGGCTTCATAATCTTGACCGGAACCTTCTTCCCGCCACTGTTGTTTTGGCGACGAATATCGAACAACCCCGCCGCAAATTGCGTCGCGTAGACTGTAGGTTCCCCAAGGCGCGGCCAGAGCTCCATCAATGCCCCGATATGATCCTCATGCGCATGCGTGATGATGACGGCCTTTAAGCGGTTCCGCTGTCCCTCGATAAAGCTCAAATCCGGCAAAACGAGATCAACGCCCGGAACTTCATCGCCAGCAAAACTGATCCCGCAATCAACAAGGATCCATTCCCGCTTCGCAGGTGGTCCAAAGCCGTAAAGCGCAGCGTTCATTCCGATCTCGCCGAGACCGCCCAAGGCACAAAATACAAAATCTTCTTTGGGTTGGACCATCCGGCCCCCCTTTCTCGTTTATTTCAAAATAACCGGATGCAATCAGCGCCCGGCCGGAAAAACATCCCCTGCCTCGATCCGGACAATCTGACCGTCCTGATCGAGCAACAAACACCCATTCTCATCAAGACCCGAAAAAATCCCGCGCCGAACAGTTCCATTGTTCTTGATCTCGACAGGCGCATTCATGCCCATCGACCGTTCAATCCACGCAGCTCTTATTTTCGGAAATTGCGTCCCGTTTTCATACACATCCAGCCAATTTTTGAACGCTGCTGTTAAACTGCCAAACACAATTTCAGCACTGGTATCAATCCCGAGGCTGCGCAAATCCGTCGCCGGATAGGGTGTATCTGAGGGATGATGAGACACATTGATGCCGCATCCTATCACAACTGCAAAAGATCCGTCAGATAAAAGCGTTCCTTCAATGAGAATACCCGATAGCTTCGCGCCATTCGCCAGAACATCGTTCGGCCATTTCAGTGCCAGCAGATTCTTATCGACGCCACTTGCTTCCACAGCACTATAGATCGAAAGGGCTGCAACAAACCCCAACTGAAAACCAGTCGCGGCAGAACACGGGTTCATCAGCGTCAAAGAAGCATAGAGGTTTCCCGGTGGAGACGTCCAGACGCGGCCATGCCGTCCCCTGCCCTTGTTCTGCTCACCGGCAACGATCCAATGGCTACCCGATCCGCCAGAACGGACCCGCTCCATAGCAAGATCATTGGTTGACCCGACAACCTCGAAATAGTCAACGCTGAAACCGTTTTGATGTACGAAGCCTTCAACCACGTCAGAACAGCGATTGCGCAGCTGCAACAGCGCGCGTCACGAGTGGCGCAGGATAGAGCCAGAAAGCCAACACGAACACGCCCGAAACACCGACTACAAGCCGAATAGCAGCTGACATCGGCAAAAACGGCGCCTTTGCCTCGTCGAAATACATGATCTTCACAATCCGAAGATAATAATACGCACCGACGACACTGGTTACGACACCGATAACGGCAAGCGCATAGAGTTTCGCCTCAACCGCGGCAACAAACACGTACCACTTCGCAAAGAACCCGGCCAAAGGCGGAATACCGGCTAGCGAAAACATCAGCATCGCCAAAATAAACGCCATCATCGGATGTGTTTTTGAGAGGCCCGCGAGATCATCTATGTCCTCGACATAGCCACCCTCGCGCCGCATGGCGAGCACGCAACCGAATGTCCCCAGCGTTGTAACCAGATAGATCGCCATATAGATGGCTACACCCTCGACACCACCCGCAGTTCCTGCAGACAAGCCAACAAGTGCGAAACCAACATGCCCAATCGACGAATAGGCCAAAAGCCGCTTGATATTCTGCTGCCCGATCGCAGCAAATGCACCAAGCCCCATCGATGCAATCGCGATAAACACGATGATCTGCTGCCATTGTCCGGTAATGTGCGGAAATGCCTGTTCAACCACACGCACCAGCAGCGCCATCGCGGCAATTTTGGGAGCCGCAGCAAAAAACGCCGTCACCGGCGTAGGCGCGCCTTCATAGACGTCGGGCGTCCACATATGGAACGGAACAGCTGAAATCTTGAAGGCAAGACCTGCGAGAATGAACACCAACCCGAAAATCACGCCAAGCGAAGTTCCATCTTTCAATACGCTCGCAATCCCGCTGAATGAAACGCTACCGGTCATGCCGTAAACAAGCGACGCCCCGTAAAGTAGCATGCCTGACGAAAGGGCGCCGAGAACAAAATACTTCAACCCTGCTTCAGTCGATTTAACCGAATCACGATTAAACGAAGCCACCACATAAAGCGCAAGGCTCGCCAATTCGAGGCCAAGATACAGCGCGATCAGGTCTCCCGCCGAGATCATCAGGAGCATTCCGAGCGTCGACAGTGCAACGAGGATCGGGAATTCAAACTGCTGCGATCCAGTGGCCTTAAGATAATCACCCGAAATCATCAGCGTAACCGCCGACCCGATCAGCACCGCAATCTTCATAAATCGCCCGAAACTATCGGAGATGAACGCCCCATTGAACGCAGAAACGGTCACGGCATCTTGCGTTGCGATCAGTACGCCCACAAGAGCAAGCAATAAGAACGCCAGCGTGTTGATTAGCCCGAACGACTTCTCCCCGCGAAAAGCGCCAATCAGCACAAGAGCCAACGCCCCAGCGGCGAGAAGTATCTCCGGGAGAGCAGGTGCAAACTGGGCGAGCGTGACAGTGGCAGAAGACATCGAACCAAAACCCTATTGTAGCGCCAGCGCCAGATGCGCCGCGTCGAAAGCCATTTGCGTTGTTTTAAGCAGCGCCTCGGTCGGTGCCGCAAAAACATCGAGAACCGGACCCGGCTTGATGCCGAAATAAATCGTTAGGATCAGAAGCGGCGCGAGCAAGCCAATCTCGCGAGCCGACAAATCCTTGATTGTCATGAGCGACGGCTTGTCGAGCGTGCCAAACACAACGCGCGCATAGAGCCAGAGCGCATAGGCAGCCGAGAGAACCACACCCGTCGTAGCAACAAACGCAACCCAAGTATTGGCACGGAAAGCACCAAGCAAGGTCAGGAATTCACCGACAAACCCTGACGTTCCCGGCAGTCCGACATTCGCCATCGTGAACACCATGAACGCAATCGCAAAGAGCGGCATTCGATGAACAAGCCCGCCATAGGCCGAAATTTCGCGCGTATGCATCCGGTCGTAAACGACACCCACCGCAAGGAACAATGCGCCTGAGACAATCCCGTGACTCACCATCTGGAACATCGCGCCCTGAATACCCTGAGACGTCAGCGTAAACAGCCCCATCGTCACAAAGCCCATATGGGCGACTGACGAATAGGCGATCAGTTTTTTGATATCTTCCTGCATGAGGGCCACGAGGGACGTATAAACAATCGCGACCACCGACAATGCGAACACAAACGGCGCAAAATAGAGCGACGCCTCGGGGAACATCGGGATCGAGAACCGGATGAAACCATACCCGCCCATTTTCAACAAAATCGCCGCCAGAATCACCGACCCTGCGGTTGGCGCCTCCACATGCGCATCCGGCAGCCATGTGTGCACAGGCCACATCGGCATCTTCACCGCAAAGGAGGCGAAGAAGGCGAGCCACAGCCATGTCTGCATCCCTGAAGGGAATTTGAACGCCAGAAGGCTCGGAATATCCGTTGTACCAGCCGTCCAGAACATCGCCATAATGGCAACGAGCATGAGAAGCGACCCAAGGAGCGTGTAAAGGAAAAATTTGAAGCTGGCATAAATACGGCGCTTGCCGCCCCAGATCCCGATAATCAGGAACATCGGGATCAAACCCGCCTCGAAGAACAGATAGAACAAGACAAGGTCGAGAGCCGAGAACACCCCGATCATCAGCGCTTCCAGCACCAGAAACGCGATCATATATTCCTTGAGCCGCTTCTCGACCGAAACCCATGACGCTACGATGCAGAACGGCATCAGAAACGTCGTCAAAAGGATGAACGGCATCGAAAACCCGTCGACACCGAGCTTGAAACGGATTGTCTCCGAGAGCCATTCGCCCTCTTCCACCAGCTGGAATGCCGAGCTCGACGGATCAAACCGGCCCCACGCAACAATCGACACGATGAATGTGATCAATGTCGCAAACAGCGCGATCCACCGGACATTGTTTTTCGCAGATTCGCTTTCGCCACGCACCATCAACAGCGCCGCAACACCAATCAATGGCAGGATAATCAGAGCGGAAAGAAGATGAGACATCAATGCGCTCCCCCGAACATATACCAGGTAATCAGCGCCGCGACGCCCATCAGCATAGCAAAGGCATAGTGATAGAGATACCCCGTCTGGAACTTCACAACGATGGCTGTCACATTCTGAACCCGCGCCGCAATCCCGTCAGGCCCCATCCCGTCTATCACGCGGCCATCACCCTTCTTCCATAATTGGTATCCGAGCCATTTCGCCGGACGCACGAACAGGAAATCGTAGAGCTCGTCGAAATACCATTTATTGAGCAAAAACCGATAGAGAATGGGCTGATTTGCCGCCAATTGCCCCGGCAAATGCGGATGCCGGACATAGAATATATACGCCACGACAAACCCTGTGATCATCATCACGAGCGGCGCATTCTTCACCCAGCCCGGCACATCGTGAATAGCGTGCAGAATATGGTTGTTCTCGCCTGTGAACAACGCACCCTTCCAGAATTCGCCATAGCCTTCACCAATAAAGACATCATAAAACATATAGCCCGAGAGCAACGCACCCAGAGCCAGAAGCGCCAATGGCACCAGCATGGTCAAAGGCGATTCATGTGGCTCATGGGCGTGGTGCTCGTGATGATTGTCTGCCGCATGCCCATGATGATCATCATGCCCCCAACGCGCACGGCCGGTAAACGTCATGAAGAACAGCCGCCACGAATAGAACGACGTCATGCAAGCGGCCAACACCAACAGAATGAACGCATAACTCTGCGCTCCACTCTGCGACGCATAGGCAGACTCGATGATCGCATCCTTCGAGAAGTACCCCGCCGTCAGCGGGAATCCGGTAAGTGCCAAGGTCCCGATTGCCATCATAGCCGTTGTAAACGGAATCTTTTTCCACAGTCCGCCCATATGGCGGATATCCTGCTCATGGTGCATCGCATGGATCACCGATCCGGCACCCAAGAACAGCAACGCTTTGAAGAATGCGTGCGTGAAGAGATGAAAAATACCCGCCGAATAGGCCCCGGCGCCAAGAGCCACAAACATGTAGCCAAGCTGCGAGCAGGTTGAATAGGCAATCACACGCTTGATGTCGTTTTGAACGAGGCCAACGGTTGCAGCAAAAAACGCGGTCGTCGCCCCCATGACCATCACGAAAGTAAGCGCTGCAGGCGATGCCTCGAAAATGGGAGAAAGCCGGGCAACCATAAACACACCAGCGGTCACCATCGTTGCCGCATGGATCAAAGCAGACACCGGCGTCGGCCCCTCCATCGCATCCGGCAACCACGTGTGGAGCAGGAATTGCGCTGATTTACCCATGGCCCCCATGAATAAGAGCAAGCAGGTTATGGTTGCCGCGTTCCAGTCCACGCCAATGAAATGCACCTTCATCGCCGCAATCTCGGGAACCCGTGCAAAGACGGCATCGTACGAAACCGAACCCGTCAGCACGAAGACCAAAAAGATCCCGAGCGCAAAACCAAAATCACCCACACGGTTGACAATAAACGCCTTCATCGCCGCCGCATTCGCCGTCGGCTTCTGGAACCAGAACCCGATCAACAGATACGACGCCAGCCCGACGCCTTCCCACCCGAAGAACATCTGCACCAGATTGTCGGACGTCACCAACATCAGCATCGCAAAGGTGAACAGTGACAAATATGCGAAAAACCGTGGCCGGTTCGGATCCTCGTGCATATAGCCGATCGAATAGAGGTGAACGAGGGACGAAACTGAATTAACGACCACCAGCATCACTGCCGTCAGCGTATCAACCCTGAGCGCCCAATCAACCACCAACCCGCCCGAGGCAAACCATTGCCCGAGCATGATCCGTTCAGCACCATCGCCATATCCGACGCGCATGAACACGATCCACGAGAGCGCTGCCGAAATTAGCATCAAGCCCGTTGTGACAATTTCGCTGGCCCGCGCGCCAATGACGCGGCCAAAAAGACCCGCGATGAGAAAGCCGACCAGTGGGAGAAAGACGAGTACCTGAACCATGAAATATCTCGCGGAATTAAACCGCTCAGCCCTTCATCATATTGATATCTTCAACCGCGATAGAGCCGCGATTGCGATAATAGACCACGAGAATAGCAAGCCCGATTGCCGCTTCAGCCGCCGCAACCGTCAAAATCAGCAGCGCGAAAACCTGCCCGATCAGCGTGCCGCCAAACGTCGAGAAAGCCACAAGATTGATGTTTACCGCGAGCAGGATCAACTCGATCGACATGAGAATGACGATCACGTTTTTGCGGTTGACGAAAATGCCGAACACGCCAAGCGTGAACAGGATCGCCGCGACCGTCAGATAATGTCCAAGACCGATCATGTTCGCGTCAAACTCCCTGTCCGAAAGGCACTTTTTTAACTTCGATAGCCGTATCGCGCGTCCGAGCTACCTGATCCGCAATGTTCTGACGCTTCACACCTGCCTTATGGCGCAAAGTCAGAACAATCGCGCCGATCATCGCAACCAGCAGAACAAGCCCGGAAATCTGGAAATAATAGACATGCTCGGTGTAGAGAACCCGACCGAGCGCTTCCGTATTCGAAATCGATGGATCCGTCTTTGCGAGCTCTGCTTTACCGCCTATCGACTTCGGATCCATCACATAGATTGTGATCACCATGGCGAGTTCAATAAAGAAAATGAGCCCCAAAGTTGCTCCAAGGGGCAGATAATTCAGAAAACCCTGCCGCAACTCGGCAAAATCAACATCGAGCATCATGACCACAAACAAGAACAGCACCGCGACCGCGCCGACATAAACGACGATCAAAATCATTGCTAGGAACTCGGCGCCCATCAGTAGAAACAGCCCTGCGGCATTCACAAACGCCAGGATCAGGAACAGCACCGAGTGCACCGGATTGCGCGACGAGATCACCATAAAGGCGGACCCCACCGTCACAATGGAAAACAGATAAAAAAATCCCTGAGCAAAGCTCATCTCGATAGTCCCCAATTTCCGGACACTCTGTCCGTCTCTGTTGCGACACTCCTGTGCCGCGCCCCTGTTCTCTTCACTCCGCGCCCGAAGACTTGAAGCCGTCTATATCTACCCCTAAACCGCAACTCAACCGGCTCAGCGGTAAGGTGCGTCCATCTTGATATTCCGTGCGATTTCCCGCTCCCACCGCGCGCCGTTCTCGAGTAAACGGTCCTTGTCGTAGAACAATTCTTCCCGGGTCTCTGTCGCAAACTCGAAATTCGGCCCTTCGACAATCGCATCGACCGGGCATGCCTCCTGACAAAACCCGCAGTAAATGCACTTTGTCATATCGATATCATAGCGAGTCGTCCGCCGCGTCCCGTCGTTCCGACGAGGCCCGGCCTCAATTGTGATCGCTTGAGCCGGGCAAATCGCTTCGCACAGTTTGCAGGCAATGCAGCGCTCCTCGCCATTGGGGTAACGGCGCAAGGCATGCTCCCCCCTAAAACGGGGAGAGACCGGATTTTTCTCGTACGGATAATTGATCGTCGCTTTAGGTTTGAAGAAATATTTCATCGACAACGCAAACGCAGCGACAAACTCTTTCAGCAACAACGCATTGGCAGCCTGCCCAAGTCTCATGAGAAAACTCCGCCAAAATTATGATGTAAAAACAAAACTTCCGTCATGGCGCCCATCCCGTAAACTGCAACACGCCGGCAACGGCAACAACCATAAACAACGAGATCGGCAGAAACACTTTCCAGCCCAGACGCATCAATTGGTCGTACCGATAGCGCGGGACGAATGCCTTCACCATGGCGAACATGAAGAAGACGAGGCACACTTTGAGCACAAACCAGATAACACCCGGCACCCATGTGAACGGCACCACCTGAAACGGAGGCAACCAGCCACCCAAAAACAGGATCGTCGTCAGCGAGCACATCGTCACAATCGCAACATACTCGCCAAGCATGAACATCATATACGGGGTAGACCCATATTCGACCATGAAGCCCGCAACGAGCTCGGACTCAGCTTCCGGCAAATCAAACGGCGGTCGGTTCGTTTCGGCCAAGGCAGAGATGAAGAAAATCACGAACATCGGGAACAGCGGCAACCAGAACCACCCAAGCATCCCGTATTTGCCGTTCTGCGCTTCGACAATATCGGTCAGGTTCAACGAACCCACGCACAGCAGGACTGTGATGATCACGAAACCGATCGAAACCTCATACGACACCATCTGAGCGGCTGAACGCAGCGCGCCGAGAAACGGATACTTCGAATTCGACGCCCATCCACCCATGATCACGCCGTAAACACCCAGCGATGACACGGCGAAAATATAGAGAATGCCGACATTGATATTTGCAATCGCCCATCCGTCCGCAACCGGGACCACCGCCCAAGCCGCAAGCGCCAAGGTTGTCGTCACAAGCGGCGCCAGCAAAAACACACCCTTGTTTGCGCCAGCCGGAATCGTCGGTTCCTTGAGTACAAATTTCAGCAAATCCGCGAAAGACTGCAACAATCCGAACGGCCCAACCACATTCGGCCCACGGCGCAATTGCACCGCTGCCCAGATCTTGCGGTCAGCGAGCAGGATAAACGCAACAAACACCAAAAGTGCCACGAGCAGTCCCACGCTCTTCAAGAGCGCGATTGCGACCACCCAGCCCCAGCCATTTGCCATCAATTCGGTTTCCATCACCCGCTCTCCTATTCAGCCGCCAGCGGGATACGGGCTTTAGCAAGCGCCGAACATGCGGCCATCGTCTTGGATGCCCGCGCGATGGGGTTTGTCAGATAAAAATCCGTCACCGGCGAGTGGAACGCGTCCTTGCCAACTTTTCCGCCAAGACCCGCCAGAACATTAATCGCTCCGGCATCACTTACCGCAATTCCGTTGATCGCTGCAAAATGAGGATGCGCCACAAAAAGCGACTTTCTCAACTGCGAAAGAGAGTCAAACGACAGCGCTTTCCCAAGCACCGCAGACAAAGCCCTGAGAATAGCCCAGTCCTCACGCGCCTCGCCCGGCGGGAAAGATGCACGATTGGTCATCTGCACGCGCCCTTCGGTATTGACGTAAAGCCCCGATTTCTCGGTAAAAGCCGCCCCCGGCAAAATAACATCAGCCCGATGCGCGCCTGCGTCACCATGTGTGCCCTGATACACAACAAAGGCACCTTCCGGCACAACCACCTCGTCAACACCCAACAAGAACAGTACATCCAAAGCACCACTCTTCAGCATAGCGGCAGTATCAAGTCCGCCCTCGCCCGGCACAAAGCCCAAATCGAGCGCACCAACCAATGCCGCTTCCGTGTGCAACACATTGAACCCATTCCAGCCGTCTTTTACGACGCCCAGTTTACGTGCCGCTTCCGCTACCATTGACAGCACAGCAGCACCATCAGCACGATTCAACGTACCCTGCCCGATGACAAAGATCGGCTTTTGCTTGCCAGTCAGCGCTTTCTCGACAGACTTTGCGAAACTGTCAGGCCCTGCACCGAGATACTCATACGGGTAGGTCAAATCAGCCTGTTCGCCGACGACACCAATAAACACATTGCCCCGAACATAACGCTTTCGGATGCGGGCGTTCAAAACAGGCGACTCAAGCCTTGGATTTGAGCCAATAATGATAATCGCGTCCGCGTCTTCAATGCCCGCAATCGTCGAATTGAACACATAACTCGCACGCCCATGCTTCGGGTGCAGCGGTGACCCCGGGAAGCGTGCATCAAGATTGGAAACGCCAAGACTGTCCATAAAAGATTTCAGCGCAAACATATCCTCGACAGCCGCCAATTGTCCGGCCAACGCCCCGATGCGGGCCGGCATTGTCGCCTTCACCTTGTCTGAAATCGCCGCAAACGCCTCCTGCCACGAAGCCGGTTGCAACTTGCCATTCACACGAATAAACGGCCGGTCAAGACGCTGCGTTTTCAATCCATCAAAGATGAACCGTGTCTTGTCCGAAATCCATTCCTCATTCACCGCCTCGTTCAAACGCGGCAAAATGCGCATCACCTCTGAACCGCGCGAATCGACACGGATCGCGGCGCCGGTCGCGTCCATCACATCGACGGACTCTGTCTTCGTCAGTTCCCAAGGACGCGCCTTGAATTCATAAGGCTTCGACGTCAACGCACCAACCGGGCAAAGATCAATAATATTGCCTTGCAATTCGCTGGTCATCGCCGCTTCAAGATAGGAGGTAATCTCGACATCCTCGCCACGTCCCGTCAGGCCAAGATCAGTAACTCCAGCCACTTCCGTCGAAAACCTCACGCAACGCGTGCACTGGATGCAACGCGTCATCGTTGTTTTCACCAGTGGTCCGATTTCCTTGTCCTCGACCGCACGCTTGTTCTCGGCAAAACGCGATGTGTCGACGCCATAGGCCATCGCCTGATCCTGCAAGTCGCACTCGCCACCCTGATCACAGATCGGGCAGTCAAGCGGATGGTTGATCAGCAGAAATTCCATAACGCCCTCGCGGGCCTTCTTCACCATTGGCGATGTCGTCAACACTACTGGCGGCTCGCCATTCGGCCCGGGACGCAGATCCCGCACATTCATCGCACATGAAGCAGTCGGCTTTGGCGGTCCGCCCTTCACTTCCACAAGGCACATGCGGCAATTGCCCGCGATCGAAAGCCGCTCGTGAAAACAAAAACGCGGCACTTCAGCACCCGCAGCCTCACACGCTTGCAACAGCGTATAATCAGCCGGAACGTCAATCTCAGTACCGTCGATGATGATCTTGCTCATAACGTGTCCCTACTCCGCCGCCATCATCGGGACAGGATCAGAATGCGGATTGGCCGCATATTGATCAATCCGTTCTTCAATTTCATGACGGAAATGCGCAATCAAACCCTGTATCGGCCACGCCGCTGCATCACCCAAAGCACAAATCGTATGGCCTTCGACCTGCTTGGTCACTTCCAGCAGCATATCGATTTCTTTTTTCTGCGCCCGACCTTCCGCCATCCGCGTCAGAACGCGCCACATCCAACCCGTACCTTCACGACACGGCGTACACTGCCCGCAACTCTCGTGCTTGTAGAAATAGGAAAGCCGCGCCACCGCCCGAATAATATCGGTGGATTTATCCATCACGATAACGGCAGCCGTCCCAAGTCCGGAACGAAGTTTTGATAGGCTGTCAAAATCCATCGGCGTGTCAATAATCTGCTCCGCAGGAACCATCCGGACCGAAGAGCCTCCCGGGATCACCGCTTTCAGATTATCCCAGCCACCCCGCACCCCGCCACAGTGCCGCTCGATCAATTCGCGGAACGTAATTCCCATCACCTCCTCGACATTGCACGGCGTATTCACATGGCCGGAAATGCAGAACAGCTTGGTGCCGACATTGTTCGGATTGCCCATCGACGAGAACCAACCCGCACCGCGACGCAAAATTGTTCCCGAAACCGCAATCGATTCGACATTGTTGACCGTCGTCGGATAGCCATAAAGTCCCATATTGGCAGGAAATGGCGGCTTCAGGCGCGGCTGCCCCTTTTTGCCCTCAAGACTTTCGAGCAGCGCAGTCTCCTCGCCGCAAATATAGGCCCCCGCGCCATGATGCACATAGAGGTCAAACGGCCAACCATGCACATTGTCCTTGCCGATCAGTTTCGCAGCATAAGCCTCGTCAACCGCCTTCTGAAGTGCAATACGCTCGGCAATATATTCACCCCGAACATAAATATAACAGGCGTTCGCCCCCATCGCGAACGACGCGATCAGACACCCTTCCACCAGAAGATGCGGATCATGCCGCATAATCTCGCGATCCTTGCAGGTGCCGGGCTCCGACTCATCGGCATTCACGACAAGATAATGCGGCCGACCGTCCTGATTCTTCGGCATAAACGACCATTTCAGCCCCGTCGGAAACCCCGCGCCACCACGCCCACGCAAACCCGACGCCTTCATCTCATTGACGATCCAATCCCGCCCCTTGTCGATAAAGAGCTTCGTTCCGTCCCAATTGCCACGCTTTTGGGCAGCCTTCAGGTCAGCGCCATGAAACCCGTAAAGATTGGTGAAAATGCGGTCTTTGTCCTGCAACATCGTTCAAAAACCTCTCATTACTGCACGGGAGCTTCGGATAGATCGAGACGCCGTTCAATCCTTCCGATCCGGTTGTCCATCGTCCCAGTCGTCTCGTAAACATTGCCAATATCGACCTGAACAGCCTGCAACTGAATCCGCATCGATTTCAGCTCAGCACGAATTTCCCTCTGCCCGTCCTCGATGACGCCGAGGCGCACCTGAATCTGCTTCAGTACTTCATACATCAGCTCGTTGGTCACCGCTGTCATACTGTCAACCTTTCGCCGCTTCGGCAGCAGCAGCCTTGGCTGCCTCAGCCGCTTTAACAACTTCCGCTGCAGCAATGGCCTTCTTGGCCTCGTCCGCCTCGAACCGCGCCTTCCATGACCCCACGACCGAGCCGTCATAGAGCGTCGGATCCGTCAATGTCTTTGCACCCGACAAGGGCTCTGAACCCCTGCGACCGTTCTGTGGCCCCACCTTCACCGGCCGACCCGCCGCGAGATCATCAAGCAGTTTCCCGAAACTCTCCGGCGTCAAGTCCTCGTAATAGTCATTATTGATCTGGGCCATCGGCGCATTGCAGCACGAGCCTAAGCATTCGACTTCGAGCCACGCAAAATTGCCGTCCGCCGACACGTGGCGCTGTTCGCCAATACGCTCTTCGCACACCTTGATGATTTTTTCCGCGCCCTTCAGCCGGCACGGCGTCGTCCCGCACACCTGGATAAAATGCTTTCCGACCGGTTCCAGATTGAACATCGAATAGAAAGTCGCAACTTCAAGCACGCGAATTTTCGCCATGCCGAGCATCTCGCCGACATATTCAATCGCCGCGCGCGGCAACCAATAGTGATGCTGTTCCTGCGCGCGCCACAATAGCGGGATCACGGCCGACGCCTGTCGTCCCTCGGGATATTTTGCGATAATCGTTTTCGCCCAAGCGAGATTATCCTTCGAGAAGGCGAAACTGGCGGGTTGAACCGCATCGGGTGCGAGACGACGAACGGCCATCAGAATTCACTCATGTTAAACAAAAAACGCGTCATCAGCGATCGACCTCGCCAAACACAATATCAAGTGACCCCAGCACCGCCGAGACATCGGCGAGCATATGGCCGCGGCACATGAAATCCATCGATTGCAGATGCGCAAAGCCCGGCGCCTTGATCCGGCAACGATAGGGCTTGTTGGTACCGTCCGAGACCAGATACACGCCAAATTCACCCTTCGGTGCTTCGACAGCGGCATAAACCTCGCCCGCCGGCACCTTGTATCCCTCGGTATAGAGCTTGAAATGATGGATCAGCGCTTCCATCGAGCGCTTCATCTCGCCGCGCTTCGGGGGCACGATCTTGCCGTCTTTCGAGGCAATCGCGCCCTGCCCTGCCGGTTCACGCAGCTTCGTCAAGCACTGGCGCATGATTTTGACAGATTGCCGCATCTCTTCCATGCGTATGCAATACCGATCATAATTGTCGCCGTTTTTACCCACCGGAATGTCGAAATCCATCTCTTCATAAAGTTCATAAGGTTGCGACTTGCGCAAATCCCACGCAGCGCCCGAACCGCGAACCATCACACCCGAAAATCCCCACGCCCAACATTCATCCAGTGATACGACACCAATATCAACATTGCGTTGCTTAAAGATCCGGTTATCGGTCAGAAGCGTTTCAAGATCGTCACAAACACGAAGAAACGGATCACAAAACGCTTCCATGTCATCGATCAAAGCAGCCGGCAGGTCCTGATGCACGCCACCCGGGCGAACATAGGCCGAATGCATTCGGGCACCCGAAGCGCGCTCGTAAAACATCATCAGTTTCTCGCGTTCTTCAAATCCCCAGAGCGGAGGCGTCAAGGCACCCACATCCATGGCTTGCGTCGTCACATTCAGCAAATGCGACAAAAGCCGCCCGACTTCCGAAAACAGGATCCGGATCAGTTGCGCCCTCCGTGGCACAGAAATGCCCAGAAGTTTCTCAACCGCAAGCGCGTAAGCATGCTCCTGATTCATCGGCGCGACATAATCGAGCCGGTCGAAATACGGCACCGCCTGCAGATACGTCTTCGCCTCGATCAACTTCTCGGTGCCGCGGTGAAGCAATCCGATATGAGGATCAACGCGCTCGACGACCTCGCCATCAAGTTCCAGCACAAGACGAAGCACGCCATGGGCCGCGGGATGTTGCGGTCCAAAATTGATACTGAAATTACGAAGCTGATGCTCGGTCATGAAATGGATTCCAGCGAATAGCGAATAGCGAGTAGCGAAATGGGGAAGCAGGTCATGTTAAGCTTTTCCCCTCTACACGTTTTTGCAAAGCGCGAATGAGCGAACGTAACATTTTACCGATCTGGTCGGATTTGGTGAGCAAACTATTCGATGTTTCCGAAACGAGTAAACCAACACGTTGTGCCAAAATAACATGCGTTTCCAATTCTTTAAGTGAGCCCTGCGCAACACGCAAAGACTGGACGAACGAACCAGTATGCTCGCGCCCATGCCCCTCAGCGATATTCGCAGCAACCGATGCTGCAGCTCGTCGAATTTGCGATGTCATTCCGTACATTTCATCTTTCGGAAACAATTTCGTCGCCCGATAACATTCTTCAGCCAAATCCATCGAATTTCGCCAAACCGCGAGATCCTGATACGACTTTATCTCATCATCCGCCACATTCTTGGTTCCAGCCCCTATTCGCTATTCGCCACTCACTATTCGCCTAATTGGCCTTCTCATCACCGGGCAGAACATAATCCGTTCCTTCCCAAGGCGATAAAAAGTCGAAATTTCTGAATTCCTGAACGAGTTTCACAGGTTCATACACAACCCGCTTTTCCTCGTCGTCATAGCGTACCTCGACAAAACCGGTCAGCGGAAAATCCTTGCGCAGCGGGTGCCCCTCAAAGCCGTAATCGGTCAGAATGCGCCTAAGATCGGGATGCCCCGTGAACAATACGCCATAAAGATCGTAAATTTCCCGTTCGTACCAGTTTGCCGCCGGGAACACGTCAATGCCCGAAGGAATCGGCTCGAACTCGTCCGCCTGAAATTTCACCCTCACCCGCATATTGTGCTTCGGCGACAAGAGATGCCAAACAACATCGAAACGCTTCTCGCGCGCCGGATAATCCGCTCCGGCAAGATCGGTGAAATTCTTGAATAGAAACCGCGGGTCGTCGCGTAAAACTGTCAGCACCTTCACGGCCTCGCGTGCTTCAGCAGTGACAGTTAGCTCCCCGAACGAGATCAAAAAACCCGACACAGCATCAGGTAGCGCTGACTTAATCGTTTCACCAAGCGTATTGAGAGTTTCAGTCATCAAATGCAGCCGCCCGTTCACTAACACTTATCGTTCAATCGTTCCGACACGCCGGATTTTCTTCTGTAACAGCAGAATACCATAGAGCAGCGCCTCAGCTGTCGGCGGGCACCCGGGGACATAGATATCCACAGGCACAATCCGGTCACATCCGCGCACCACGGAATAGGAGTAATGATAATAGCCTCCGCCATTCGCGCAGGATCCCATCGAGATCACATAACGCGGTTCCGGCATCTGGTCGTAAACCTTGCGAAGTGCAGGAGCCATTTTGTTGGTGAGCGTTCCCGCAACGATCATGACATCCGATTGCCGCGGCGAAGCGCGCGGTGCAAACCCGAACCGCTCGACATCATAGCGCGGCATGGAGAGTTGCATCATCTCGACCGCGCAACACGCCAATCCGAAGGTCATCCACATCAGCGAACCGGTGCGCGCCCACTGGATCAAATCGTCCGTTGAGGTAACGAGAAAGCCTTTGTCGCCCAGTTCCGCATTGATCTCGGAAAAGAACGGATCATTGGCGCCAATCGGCTTGCCCGTCGAAGGATCAATAATCCCCCTCGGCTGCTCGGCAACAAGCGTTCCGCTGTGAGACGTCAATCCCATTCGAGCGCACCCTTCTTCCATTCATAGATAAAGCCGATTGTAAGAACACCCAGAAATACCATCATCGACCAGAACCCGAATAACCCCACCTCCTTGAACGCAACCGCCCAGGGAAACAGAAACGCGACTTCAAGATCAAAAATGATGAACAGGATGGAAACCAGATAGAACCGGACATCAAACTTCATGCGCGCATCATCAAACGCATTGAACCCGCACTCATACGCCGAGAGCTTTTCCGCATCGGGGCTCGAATAGGCAACGGCAAAAGGCGCGACAAGCAATGCAACGCCAATACCGATAGCGACCGCGATAAAAATCACGAGTGGCAAATATTCAAGCACAAACCCCGGCATGGGATGTCTCCGGATAGGTCAGTTATGGCATCGGACAAGCCCGACAGTCGAGAAGCTCACCCATTTTGCACCAGGCCGTAAATCTCCGGAACGCACTTTGCAAACGGGGACGCTCGACCATACAAAACAGGCGGGAAAGCCTTAACCCAGTCACTTGTGCAGCGCAAGATCACAAAAAAGCCACATGGTAACTCGGTAACAAATCCTTTATGAAAATTCGAACAAGCGGATTGAACCGATTCAATGTGTCGAATAGGCCTGCGCTCGTACCCAAGTCGCGGAAACGTTGATAATAATAAACAGATCAGGCGGTTTAGCCGCAGGGAGACATAAAATGAGCAATCAGATTGATTTGAAAGGCCGATATGCCGTTGTCACAGGCGGAGCCCAGGGTATCGGTTATGCGGTTGCAAAGCGCCTGACCGAATCGGGAGCGAAGGTCGCGCTCTGGGATCGCGACGAATCACTGGCGCGCGAGGCTTCAACCACACTGACCGGCTCGATTGTCGTTCATGCCGAACAATCCGACCCTGATTCAGTCGCGGCAGCAGCGGCACAAACGCTTAAAATGTTTGGCCGCATTGATATTCTAGTGAACAATGCGGGAATATCCGGTCCGGTGATGCCGACCGTCGATTATCCGATCGATCAGTGGAAACAGATTATCGACATTGATCTCAACGGCGTTTTCTATTGCTGCAAGGCAGTGGTTCCAAGCATGGTCGCCAACGGCTATGGCCGGATCGTCAATGTTGCCTCTATTGCCGGCAAGGAAGGGAACCCGAACGCAGCGGCCTACTCCGCAGCCAAAGCAGGCGTGATTGCCCTGACGAAATCCCTCGGCAAGGAACTCGCCGGTCAGGATATTGCGGTCAACGCCGTCACCCCGGCCGCAGCCAAGACAAAGATTTTCGACCAGATCAGCCAGACCCACATTGATTACATGCTGTCACGCATTCCTCGCGGACGTTTCCTGAAGGTCGAAGAGGCAGCGGCGATGATCGCCTTCCTCTGCTCGTCGGACAATTCGTTTACAACAGGGGCCGTGTTCGATCTGTCAGGCGGAAGAGCCACCTACTAAGCGGGCCTGTAAGCGGAGCAGATTTTAACGACTTCTTCGTTTATTTACCTTACGTCATGTTTCGTCGCGGTAAAGTGCCGCCTTTCGGGACATCACGGATGACGCCGTTCCAGACACTCCGCGGAATCGACATCCTCGTCACCGGTCATACCGGCTTCACAGGCACGTGGGCGTGCCACCTCCTGTATATGCTCGGCGCGCGAGTGCACGGGTTCTCGCTGCCGCCACCCACATCTCCGGCAATGTTTGATCTAACGAAGGCTCAAGAGACTCTCCAGAGCCACACCATCGGTGACATTACTGACCCCGATGCATTGCAAGCCTGCTTTCGCCTAAGTCGACCGAGGCTTGTGCTTCATCTGGCCGCCCAACCTCTCGTGCTTCAGTCGTACAGCGATCCCGTGGGCACCTTCCTAACAAATACCCAAGGCACGTTGAATGTGCTCGAGGCAGCCCGATCAACGCCCGAGGTTCAAGGAGTCGTGTGCATTACGACGGATAAAGTCTACGCGAATGGTGGCGAGAGACGCCCGTTCATTGAAACCGATCCATTGGGGGGGAAGGATCCCTATAGTGCCTCGAAAGCTGCAGCCGAAATAGCAATCACCAGCTATCGTCAACTCCTCGCCGCGGACGGGCGCGACATGTCCATCGAAGTCGCGCGCGGTGGAAATATCATCGGCGGTGGCGATTGGGCGAAAGACCGCATTATTCCCGATCTTGCTCGAGCCATTTCAATGAGAGAACCGCTGCAAGTCCGCAACTTGAATGCAGTCCGTCCTTGGCAGCACGTCCTTGCCTTGTTGCACGGCTATCTCACTCTCCTTGACCGTATCGCGCGGGGTGAGTCGCATGGAGGTGAGGCTTGGAATTTTGGCCCTGCCGATGAAACACCGATCACTGTCGGCCAGCTTCTGCTAACGCTCATGAACCAGTGGACCACCGTGCCGATCGAAGTCCAACATGTCCAAGTCAAATTCCAACGTGAGGAATTTCATCTCTTGATCAATTCTGAAAAGGCCCGATCTATACTTTCCTGGCAGCCCGCTTGGTCCAACGCGCGCGCCACCTTGGAGACGGCATCATGGTACAGAAGCTCCAACACCGGAAAATCGAACCTTCTGTCCCTAACCCAGAGACAGATACAGGATTATTTCAAATTATAATATATATGTAAAATTTTATAATATTAACAACGTTAAAATTAATTGAAATCATTTAAAAATAAGCATGTAATATTTATGCTCTTATCGAAAATCAAATTATTGCTCTTGATTTGAAGTTTGAGTCATTCGTAAGTTTAAGAGACCAGTTAATGACTGTAAAAAAGGCTGTAATACTTGCAGGCGGGTTCGGCACACGTCTCTCGGAAGAGACTGTGATCAAGCCAAAACCACTCGTGGAGATCGGTTCTCGGCCCATATTGTGGCACATTATGAAATTGTACGATCACGCTGGAATCAAAGAATTTATTATCTGTTTGGGTTATAAGGGCTATTTGATCAAAGAGTATTTCTCGAACTATTTTTTGCATCAATCCGACGTAACCTTCGACTTCTCTAGCAACGCAATTGAATACCATAATAAGCGGTCAGAAAACTGGAAAGTAACCCTCGTCGATACGGGCCCGGATACTATGACAGGTGGGCGTATCAAGAAGATCCGCGACTATGTCGGCTCCGAACCATTTTGCCTTACTTATGGCGACGGAGTATCCGATGTAAAAATTTCGGAATTAATCAAATTTCATAGTAATCGCGGAAAAATCGCCACAGTAACCGCCGTCAGTCCACCCGGCCGCTTCGGCGCTCTGGAACTTGAGGACACACAAACGGTGTCCGGCTTCCATGAAAAACCTCATGGCGATGGTGGCCGCATAAATGGCGGATTTTTTGTCCTGAATCCGGATATTTTTGATCTGATCGCGGGCGATTCAACCGTTTTTGAGCGAGAACCACTCGAGACACTCGCTAAGCGACGCGAATTGGCTGCTTACCAGCATGATGGTTTCTGGCACCCCATGGATACGCTGCGCGACAAGTCTTATCTCGAAACTTTGTGGGCCTCCGGTAACGCTCCGTGGAAGGTGTGGCCGTGAACGTGCGTCATGACCCGCTTTGCAGAGCCTGTAGCGCCCCTCTGAGGCTCGTTGTGGCCGATTTGGGGTCAGCACCGGTCTCCAATGACTTTCTCGATCTAGACGCTCTCAACCGTGGAGAAATGTTCTATCCGCTGAAAGCCTATGTCTGCCAGTCCTGCCGCCTCGTTCAACTACCACATAAGCACGCCGCGCAAGATCTCTTCCGCTCGAACTACGTGTACTTCTCGTCCTATTCGACGACATGGCTGAAACACGCTGAAAACTACGCAAATATGATGATAAGCCGGCTTAATCTGTCAAAATCAGGTAAAGTTGTCGAAGTTGCGAGCAATGATGGTTATCTGCTGCAGTTTTTCAGACAAGCAGGAATCAATGTTCTTGGTATCGAGCCAAGCGCCTCAGTCGCCCTTGTTGCGCGCGAAGAACGTCATATTCCTACGATAGAACGGTTTTTTGGTCGTCAGTCAGCGTTGGAAATTGCAACAACACATGGCAAAGCTGATCTACTCGTCGCAAACAATGTTTTGGCCCATGTTCCGGATATCAACGACTTCGTTGCGGGATTTGAGGTACTTTTGCAGGAAGAAGGCGTAGCAACTTTTGAATTTCCTCATGTTTTGAACCTCTTAAACAAGATTCAATTCGATACGATCTATCATGAGCACTTTTGTTACCTGTCGCTTCTTGCCTGCGAACCCATCTTTTCACGTGCCGGACTGCGAATTTTCGACATCGAAGAACTGCCTACTCATGGCGGATCACTTCGCCTCTACGTCTGCAAGGATAGCTCGTCACACAGCATTCAGGGCAGCGTTGACGTCATCAGGAAGAAAGAGAAATCATATCAATTGGATACCGATCTTCCGTATCAATATTTCACATCGAAAATCTACGAGGCGAAATGGTCCTTGTTGTCTTTATTGATTGCGCAAAAGCGACAAGGCAAGCGTATTGCAGCCTATGGCGCGGCTGCAAAAGGGAACACTTTACTGAATTTTTGTGGAATTCGATCAGACCTGATCTCTTATGTCGTTGATCAGTCGCCTGCCAAACAAGGTATGTATCTTCCCGGTACTCACCTTCCGGTGCTCGCGCCCGAACATATCTTTCAAGACCGCCCCGATTTTCTATTAATCCTTCCATGGAATCTACGAACCGAAATCATCGATCTGATGTCGAATATTCGTGACTGGGGCGCGAAATTCATAATTCCAATTCCCTCGGCAACGATTTTGGATTGAAAAGAGCGTGAAACTCGAGAAATCCCCGCTTGATGGTTGTTTTTTTGTTCATATGGAACCACGCAGCGACGAGCGCGGTTGGTTCAAAAGGACGTTTGATCGCGCGGCATTTCAAGAGTTTGGTCTCTCTTCCGGGATCGACCACACTGCTTTATCCTTCAACGCGAAGGCAAAAACGCTGAGAGGGCTTCATTTTCAGGCAAGTCCGATCATGGACGAAAAACTTGTTCAATGCGTTCAGGGCGCAATTTTCGACGTTGTTGTCGATATCCGCCCAAATTCTCAAACTCTTGGCTTCTGGTTCAGCGTTGAATTGAAGTCGACCTCCCATATTGCCCTCTTCATCGGGAGAGGCTTTGCGCACGGGTTTCTGACACTTCGCAACGATACGCTAGTTTCTTACCATATGACCCACGAATACGATCCCGCACTTTCACGCGGAATTCGATGGAATGATCCTGATCTAGCGATCAAATGGCCAAGAAGCCCTGCAGTAATCGCGAAACATGATGAGAAATGGCCAAATCTTGCTGACGTCAGCCTTCTGGATCTCGGCCTTGCAGGAGATGTCGGATGAAGACAAGAATTCTTGTGACCGGTGCCAATGGATATATCGGAAAACATGTATTATCCGCGCTATTGACGAGTAGAACTACGGCGGAGTTGCATGCTATCCGATCGCCATTCGGCAAATTAATACCGGAAACCTCCGAAAATTGTAATTGGCACACCGTTGATCTACTCGACAATGCCGCAGCAGAAACAATTCTTGAAATCATAAGACCTACACATATTATCCATGCCGCCTGGGTAACAACCCATGGCGTTTATTGGGATAGCGACGAAAATTATCTCTGGCTCGAGGCAAGCGCTGGCCTTCTGGACGGATTTATTCGACATGGAGGCCATCGCTTTATCCAGATCGGCACCTGTGCGGAATATGATTGGTCGGAGGGGAAACTAATCGAAGGAATAACTCCGGAAAAGCCATCAACTCTTTATGGTCGATGCAAACTTGCTTTTCATAACGTACTGCTCGACCGGATTAAGCAGGGGCTGGTCTCTGCAGCAAATGGCCGAGTCTTCTTTACATACGGACCGTTTGAGAATCCCGCCCGCCTCGTGCCCTCAGCATGCCGCGCGCTTCTCGAAAACAAAAAAATTGAATTTAATTGCGGTTCCCTCTGGCGGGACTATATGCACGTCGCTGATCTTGCGACATCAATTGTCTGCTTGGCTGGGTCCAACCTGAATGGAGCGGTCAATCTGGGCTCAGGCGAGCCAATACGCCTTTCGGCGATGCTCGAGGAACTTGGGCGCATTAGCCAACGGCCCGACTTGCTTGCTTTTAGGGAACAAACGGAAAACGGAACTAATCCTCCGATACTGATCGCAGATACACGCCGAATCCGTGGAGTTGGTTGGATGCCAACAATCGACCTCCACGATGGATTATCTGCCACCTACCGTTGGTGGCAATCAACATGCGAATAAAACTCGACCAACACTACCCGAAACAATCATTGACGTGTGAAATCCAGAACCTCAGCCAATCCCCTGTAAAAGAGGATGGCGAGAGAGACGGGACTTGAACCCGCGACCTTCGGCGTGACAGGCCGACGCTCTAACCAACTGAGCTACTCCCCCAAACGGCGATCCGTCATCTGGTAGCCCACGAATTACGGGAGGTGTCGGACTCTGTCAAGCGTCCGTTGCCGAATCCCAGCGATGTTGACGATAACCAGATAAAAAATTGATGATTTCAAGACCTCAGGCGCGCGGGTAACTCTCCGGCAAGCGCTCTGAGCGCATTTAAAATCACTGCAATATCGATCAACTCCTGAACAACAGCACCTGAAAGTGGAGTTAGAAAGCCAAAGGCTGCGACCATCATGGCAACGCCTGAAAGTCCGATTCCGAAAAAGACGCTCTGCCATGCAATATTGAAGGAGCGGCGTGCGATGAAAAATGCCTCGGGCAACCGCGCTAACGTATCAACAAGAAGAACGACATCGGCTGCCTCGGACGAGGCACCTGCGCCCCTCGCGCCCATGGCAATGCCGACGCGCGCGGCGGCAAGGGCCGGGGCATCATTCACCCCGTCGCCAACCATAGCACTCACGGCCAACCTTTCTTCATCCTGAACCGCTTGGACTTTTCCCTGAGGTGTCGAATGCGCAATAACAGTGTCGATCGGCAATCCTTGCGCGACCGCGTTAGCAACCTCCTGCCGATCCCCAGTAAGCAGAACCATCCGACGAATACCAATCTTGCGCAGCAAGTGTAGCGTTCGATTGGCTTCGGGCCGGACTTCATCGGAAAGCATGATCAACCCGACAAGCGTTCCATTCACGGCAACAGCGGTTATCAGGCCAGGTTGGTCCTCAATCTTGGAAAGTGCTTCCTGCGACCAGTCAGAATTTTTCGACTTTCCCTTAACAAACGAAACAGAACCCAGAACAACGTCGCGATCATTGACACGACCAATAACGCCATCACCAGGGACTTCCTCGACAGACAAAGGTACTTCGAGTGCGATCTTTTTGTTGGTCGCGGCGTCAGCAAGAGACTTTGCAACGACGTGATGGGATGCCTGTGCCAATGATCCAGCGTAGAACAGTAACTCTTTATCTGACCAGCTATAATCATGGATTAATTCACGGAGTGTTGGTCTTCCCGCAGTAAGCGTTCCCGTTTTATCAAAAAGAAGCGTCTTCGTCTGGGCTAAGCCTTCAAGTGCGCCGCCGTGTTTAACGAGGACGCCAATTTTTGCGCACCGTGATATTCCTGCGACAATTGCCACTGGAACAGCCAAAATGAGCGGACACGGGGTTGCGACAACGAGCACAGCCAGTGCACGCTCGGGATCACCCGAAAATATCCAAGCAACCCCTGCCAAGGTCACTGTGAATACGAGGAATGCAACAGCATAGCGATCCGCCAATCTCGCCATTGGCGCTTGGCTTGCTTGGGCGGATTCCACCAGTCGTATGATCGCTGCGTAGGTACTCCCCGCGGCGTCGGTTTCTGCGATGAGATCAAAGGCACCGCCAACATTCACGACACCGCTAACCACGATCCTACCAGGCTCGTGCGAAACGGGAACCGCCTCTCCTGACATAACCGATTCATCAAGGGTGATACCCACATTGGCATGACCATCTACTGGCAAAACTTCGCCAGGCCGAATAAGTAAACGATCACCCGGGGCTATATCTTCTATAGCGATCTCCACGAGACCGGTGGCACTATACCGGCGAGCAAATCGGGGGGATCGCGCCAATAGTGCAGTCATTTCTCGTCGGGCACGGGATTGGGCATAATCTTCCAGAACTTGCCCGCCAGCGAACATAAGAGCAATAACATTACCCGCCAGCGGTTCTCCTAAAATGAGAGATCCCGCCATTGCAAGGGCGGCAATAATGTCCAGTCCGACCGCTCCTTTGTGTAGATGAGTTAAAATCAAATACGACAAGCGAAAAAAGACAAGGGACGTACCAGTTATCCAGAAATAAGAGGCAATTTCTGGATAATCTTGAACATATGCTGCACCCCCGCTGAACAAAGTCAGCAGCGAGAAAACGACGAGAGCGCGGTTGAGAGCAAATTTTTCAAGAACCAAAGACTTAAATCACCTATTGAGCGGTGCCCGCAGGCACTCGAATTTCCCGACAGTTCCTAAAATACAAAAAAAGCGAGATCTTTCGATCTCGCTTTTTTACTATGGTGGGCGGTGACGGTCTCGAACCGCCGACATTCTCGGTGTAAGCGAGATGCTCTACCAACTGAGCTAACCGCCCGATGATGAAAAATAAAACAACCATTCCGAGCGATCAACCAAATTATAGCCTCACCCGCTCGCAAAATATTAGTTGATCGCAGCCTTCAAAACAGCCCCAGCCTTGAACTTTGGTGACTTGGACGCCTTGGTCTTGATTGTTTCGCCAGTGCGTGGATTACGCGCTGTACCAGCGGCCCGCTTTGTGACGCCAAAGGTACCAAAACCAACGAGACGAACCTCGTTACCGGCCTTTAGTGTTGCCGTAATCGAGTCAAGCACAGCATCAACTGCTGCTCCGGCTTGCGCCTTTGTCATGTGGGTATGCTCTGCTACAGCAGCGACGAGATCGCCTTTGTTCATTTTGTTTCTCCGTTTAACAACATAAACGCGCCGAATCAAAAGGCACGTAGGAAACGATGTTCCCCGTTGAGCGCTTTCATGCAAGCGATTTCATCGGAAAACGATGATTATTACAGGGGAATTAGACAAAATTCACCCATAATGGGGCTATGGAAAAATCTTTCCATAAATCCTAATGCGCTACGATCCCCGACATATCGTCATCAGGCGATACAGCCGCCTTCGACACGCTCAGATCTTCCTTCCACACGATCGGAACTGGCTGCCTCACCAACGCATGAAGAAGAACCTCGTCCATCCGGGACACGGGTACAATCTCCATCTGGTTTTTGACCGAAGCAGGAATATCAACGAGATCCTTCGCGTTCTCTTCCGGTATGATCACCTTTTTCACACCCCCGCGTAGCGCTGCCAAAAGCTTCTCTTTCAATCCGCCAATCGGCAACACCCGACCACGCAGAGTGACCTCGCCGGTCATCGCGACGTCGCGTCGAACAGGAATACCCGTCAGCATTGAAACAATCGCCGTTGCCATACCAATACCAGCAGATGGGCCGTCCTTAGGGGTCGCGCCCTCGGGAACGTGAACATGCACGTCCCTGCGATCAAACAAAGGCGGCTCAATACCAAAATCAACAGCACGCGACCTGACGTAGGACGCCGCCGCCGAAATCGACTCTTTCATCACATCCTTAAGGTTGCCGGTAACAGTCATTTTGCCGCGACCCGGCATCATCACACCTTCAATCGTAAGAAGCTCTCCACCAACCTCAGTCCAGGCAAGTCCAGTTACAAGTCCCACCTGATCCTCGGATTCAGTCTCGCCATAGCGGTATTTTGGCACGCCAAGATAAACCGGAATTTTATCTAATGTCGCTGTTACGGACTTAATCTTCCCGGCAGACATCAGAATCTCTTTAACGGCCTTTCTCGCAAGATTTGACAGTTCGCGAGAAAGATTCCTAACACCCGCCTCCCGCGTGTAACGCCGTATGACGTACATCAAGGCATCATCGTCAATCGACCACTCTTTGTTCGTTAGACCATGTTTCGAAACGGCCTCCGGAATCAAATGACGTTTCGCTATTTCTAGCTTTTCATCCTCAGTATACCCAGCAATCCTGATCACTTCCATGCGATCAAGAAGTGCCGACGGGATGTTAAGTGTGTTCGCAGTGGTCACGAACATGATGTTCGACAAGTCGTAGTCGACTTCCAGATAGTGGTCATTGAACGAGTTGTTCTGCTCGGGATCGAGCACCTCCAGAAGCGCGGACGACGGATCACCACGGAAATCCATTCCTAATTTGTCAATTTCGTCCAACAAAAATAACGGGTTTTGGGTTTTTGCCTTTTTCAACGATTGGATAATCTTTCCTGGCATAGAGCCGATATAAGTCCGTCTATGCCCCCGAATTTCGGCCTCATCTCTTACTCCACCGAGTGACATCCTGACGAATTCACGCCCGGTTGCCTTCGCAATCGACTTTCCAAGCGAGGTCTTCCCAACGCCCGGCGGGCCGACTAGGCACAAGATAGGCCCCGTAAGCTTGTTGGCCCTTTGCTGAACAGCTAAATATTCGACAATCCGCTCCTTGACCTTTTCAAGGCCAAAATGGTCTCCATCCAGAATGGACTGCGCCGCCGGGAGATCCTTCTTGATCTTTGACCGCTTTCCCCATGGAAGCGACAACATCCAGTCAAGATAGTTGCGAATAACGGTCGCCTCGGCAGACATTGGCGACATCTGGCGTAGTTTCTTGAGCTCAGCAAGAGATTTATCGAGCGCCTCTTTTGTCAGCTTGGTCTTGCGAATTCTGTCCTCAAGCTCGCCCAGCTCATCCTTGCCATCCTCGTCTCCGAGCTCTTTCTGAATGGCTTTCATCTGCTCATTCAAATAGTACTCACGCTGTGTCTTCTCCATCTGGCGCTTAACGCGACTTCGGATACGCTTTTCTACTTGAAGAACGGATATCTCGCTCTCCATAAAGCCAAGCACCTTCTCTAGCCGCTTTACGACATCGATGATTTCCAGAACATCCTGTTTATCGCTGATTTTTATCGCCAAATGCGAAGCAATCGTATCGCCCAACTTTGAATAATCATCAATCTGCCCGACTGCCGTAACGACTTCCGGAGAGATCTTCTTATTCAGCTTCACATATCCTTCGAACTCGCTCACAACCGAACGGGCGAGAGCCTCAGCCTCGATCATATTAGGAGTGGTATCCGAAAGAACCACAGCCTCAGCCTCGAAGAAACCATCGGTCTCGACATAACTGGAAGCGCGCGCTCTGCCGACCCCCTCAACGAGAACTTTCACCGTTCCATCGGGAAGTTTCAAAAGCTGAAGAACGCTAGCAAGAGTGCCGATTTTGAAAATTTCATCGGCTGCCGGATCATCATCACCAGCGTTCTTCTGCGCCGCTAGAAAAATCAGGCGCTCACTCTTAACGACCTCTTCTAGCGCGCGGATCGACTTCGCTCGCCCAACGAAAAGCGGCACAATCATATGCGGAAAAACAACGATATCTCTCAGAGGTAACACGGGGTATTGCCCCGTCTGACCGGCTTCCACCTGGGGACGCTGTCTCGGCTGTGTCATTGAACAAGGTCCTTTGCTAAACAGACGCCAAGCCCTCAAAGAGCGACCTGGCGAACGGCGGGATCGAAACCAAAATGATCAACACAAGGTTCCAAACGCTGGAATCAACTCCTCAGGACGGGATGCCCTGCAGCGATGAGCAAGTCGACTCGACGTCTTAAATGGAGACTAACCTCCCCTGTTTCAAGACGCAAAATCAACCATTTTCTAGCAAAAATCACGCGCTCGATGCCGCCTCAATACCCTTGTCCGAGTAAATGTAGAGTGGTTTTGCCTTGCCCTCTATAACCTCTGGACCAATGACGACTTGTTCACAGCCCTCAAGGCTCGGCAGGTCGTACATTGTTTCAAGCAAAATGCTCTCCATAATGGAACGCAATCCGCGAGCTCCAGTCTTTCGTTCAATAGCCTTTTTGGCTATTGAACTTACAGCCTCATCAGAGAACGTGAGCTCCACATCTTCCATCTCGAACAACCTTTGATACTGCTTGACGAGGGCGTTCTTTGGTTCGGTCAGGATCTTCTTCAGCGCAGGCTCGTCCAAATCTTCCAAAGTAGCAAGAACTGGCAAGCGACCGACAAATTCAGGTATCAATCCGAACTTGAGCAAATCCTCCGGCTCCACTTCGCGGAAAATAGCCCCCGTACGCCGATCATCAGGAGATTCCACTTTCGCGCTAAAGCCGATAGAGGTCCCCTTACCACGAGCTTGGATGATCCTTTCCAAACCAGCAAAGGCCCCGCCACAGATAAAGAGAATATTTGTGGTATCAACCTGCAAAAATTCCTGTTGCGGATGTTTCCGGCCACCCTGCGGCGGCACCGACGCGACAGTACCCTCCATGATTTTGAGGAGGGCTTGCTGGACACCTTCGCCGGAAACGTCCCGTGTAATTGATGGATTATCCGACTTGCGGGAAATCTTGTCGATCTCATCGATGTACACAATGCCACGCTGCGCACGTTCCACATTGTAATCAGACGCCTGCAGCAGTTTCAAAATGATATTCTCGACATCTTCGCCAACATAACCAGCCTCAGTCAGTGTCGTTGCATCGGCCATCGTAAAGGGAACATCAAGAATTCGGGCCAACGTTTGAGCAAGCAACGTTTTCCCCGATCCTGTCGGACCGACAAGCAGGATGTTGGATTTGGAGAGTTCTACATCATTGTGTTTGGTCGCGTGATTAAGGCGCTTGTAATGATTGTGGACCGCAACAGACAAAACCTTCTTCGCGTGATCCTGCCCAATGACATAATCGTCAAGAACTTTACGAATTTCTTTCGGCGTCGGAACACCATCGCGCGACTTCATGAGCGATGATTTGCTCTCCTCGCGGATAATGTCCATGCACAATTCAACGCATTCATCACAGATAAATACAGTTGGTCCTGCGATGAGTTTACGAACCTCATGCTGGCTCTTGCCGCAGAAGGAGCAGTAAAGCGTACTCTTGGACTCTGCCCCACCAATTTTACTCATTGACCAACCTCCGCTCCGTCGACCGCAAACGACAGCCGCCTTCAGCTTGTGAAAATCCGAAACAGCCAAAGATTAACTAAGAACTGCTTCAGTGCCCTATCTAATATTCCCACCCTTATCCGAAAGGATCAAGGCAATTACTGTAACTGACAACCCGCGTATGAGCACTCAGATTACAATGTTTAGCAAAAGACTCTAAACAAAGAGGAAATCTCCATCCCAGTCATCAGCAAACTTCAGGCCAAGAAAAGAGAGCGCGGGATAAGCTTATTCAGTGAGCAATTCGATCATTCCGGAGTAGTCGCGCGCTTTGACATAACCTGATCAACAATGCCGAACGATAAAGCGCCATCCGCAGTCATGAAATTATCACGCTCGAGCGCTTTTTCTATCGTCTCATAATCCTGCCCGGTATGGTGAACGTAAATTTCATTCAAGCGCTTTTTCAAACTTTCAACCTCGCGGGCATGAATCATGATATCCGTTACCTGCCCTTGATAACCGCCAGATGGCTGATGAACCATGATGCGCGCATTCGGCAGAGCGTAGCGCATGCCCTTTTCTCCGGCCGACAAGAGCAACGATCCCATCGACGCAGCCTGACCAACACAGAGCGTTGTGACGGGCGGTCGGATAAATTGCATTGTGTCATAAATCGCCAAACCGCTTGTCACCACACCGCCCGGCGAATTGATGTAAAGCGAAATCTCCTTCTTCGGATTATCCGCTTCAAGGAAAAGAAGTTGCGCCACAACAAGGGAAGCCATGGAGTCTTCGACTGGACCCGTAAGGAAGACGATTCTCTCTCTCAGCAGGCGCGAAAAAATATCGAACGCGCGTTCGCCACGATTTGATTGCTCAACCACCATTGGAACAAGCTGATTATAGGTTTCGATCGGATCGCGCATTAAGGGCTCCAGAATCATTTCTCTAGCACCCAAACCGATTCGGGCACCTACACCGCGTATAGATAGAGATTCAAAAGGCATTCTGAAAGAGGCGGCATACTGAATTGCCGCATCAATCAGATAAATGCTGGGATTTCCAAGAAACTTATTCCCCGGAAGGCGCTTTTGCCTTCGACTTCGCCTTGGGCTTCGACTTCGCTTGAGTGTCCGACGGGGCAGACTCGTCGTCCTCACGAAGCAGTTCTTCCTTCGACACAGTTTGGTCGGTTACAACTGCAGACGCCAAAATGTGATCAACAACCTTGTCCTCAAAGAGAGGCGCACGAATTTCAGCGAGCGCCTGAGGGTTATTCCGATAAAAATCCCAAACCATTTTTTCCTGGCCTGGGAATTGGCGGGCCCGCTCCATCAGGCCTTGAGATAATTCCTCATCCGATACCTGAACAGCTGCTTTTTCACCAATCTCGGCAAGCAATAGCCCGAGCCGAACCCGCCGCTTGGCGATGGTCAAATATTCCTCGCGCGCAGCTTCCTCGGTTGTATTTTCATCGGCAAAGGTTTTTCCGGCACGCTGCATGTCGTTCTCAACCTGCTGCCAGATATTATTGAATTCCTGCTCGATCAATGAAGGGGGAAGTTCAAAATCGTATGCAATATCAAGCTGATCTAACAGAACACGTTTTGTCTTTCGCCGTGCAACTGCTTCATATTCCCGCGCTATGTTTGAGCGGATCGCTTCTTTGAGCTTGTCGAGTGATTCCATTCCCAACGAAGTGGCAAATTCGTCATTGATCTTGGTTTCACCCGGAGCCTCGACACCCTTGACCGTGACATTGAAGGAAGCCTCCTTGCCAGCGAGGTGTTGGGCCGAATAATTTTCCGGGAATGTCGCCTTAACGATCAGGGTTTCACCCTGAACCACGCCGATAAGTTGTTCCTCAAACCCGGGGATGAAGCTGTTCGAACCAATTTCAACTGGAACATCAGTTCCCGCTCCACCCTCGAACGGCACATCGTCGATCATACCGACGAAATCGATTGTTATCCGGTCGCCATTTTTCGACTTCGCACCCTCTTTGCGGGCTGTGAACACCTTATTCTGGGATGCCAGACGCTCAAGCGTTTCATCAACCGAGGTGTCGTCGACATTCGCAACGAGCCGCGACACTTTCAGGTCAGAAAATGATTTGACTTCAAAATTTGGCAAAATCTCGAGTGAAACCTTATATTCGAGACCCGATTTTCCTGAAAGTGCGGCCTCGACTTCTGCCTCGTTTTCCGGAAATACAATTTTCGGCTCGAGAGCGAGCTTGATGCTATGGTCTGTAATAATCTTCTGATTGGTTTCGTTGACCATTTTTTGAACGACATCAGCCATAACTGATCGACCATAAACGCGCCGAAGATGCTGCATAGGCACCTTCCCGGGACGAAAACCGTTAATTCGAACCTTGTCTTTCATCACGGTAAGCTCTGAAGAGAGACGAGCCTCCAGTTCCGGAGCAGGAAGAATAACGGAAAATTCGCGTTTCAAACCTTCGGAGAGCGTATTGGTAACCTGCATGATCTGACTTGCCTTCATATCGAGAAAAACATACCGGACGAACCCGAAAGAACGTCACGGCACAACGAAGATGGTGCGGGTGGAGGGACTCGAACCCCCACGACTTTCATCACTGGAACCTAAACCCAGCGCGTCTACCAGTTCCGCCACACCCGCAATCGGCGCCTAGCATGCCACGCGACGATAAATTTACCCTTGTAACGCGGCTCTATAACACGGTCTGCGCAGGACGCTAGCAAAATTCTTGCGAAGGATGGGACAAGATAATGAAACTCATGTTTTAAACGCTTTGCAGGCGACCGAGGATTTGCTTCAAACCGTCCGCAAGGTCCCTCGCTGCTAGACCGGGCCCTATTTGCCGTCCCGCTTCGGCATGCAACCAAACACCCGCCGAGGCAGCTGTAAACGCGTCGCACCTCTGGGCTAGCAACCCTCCAATTATCCCGGACAAAACATCACCGGATCCCGCAGTGGCGAGCCAAGGCGTTCCGTTCGTGTTGATTACAACACGTCCATCCGGCGCGGCCACCAGAGTATCGGGGCCCTTCAAAACAAAAACGATACCTAAAAAAGAAGCTGCAGCGCTGACCCGCTCGATACGGCTATCCAGAGAGATTATTTCTGTCTGTGATCTGAATAGGCGGACGAATTCCCCCTCATGGGGTGTTGCTACAACCAAATTTTGATGCTGCTCATCAATAAAGCCACTCAATTCATCTAATCGACCTTCGAAACTGGTCAGCGCGTCCGCATCCAGAACAAGAGCACGTTGGGCCTCCAAAGCTACCCTGACGCGTCCTCTGGTCACCGACCCGACGCCGTTTCCCGGCCCGATCACAAAGGCATTCCGTCGTTGATCTCCGATCAATGCGACTAAACCGTCAACACCGTCCGACCGTCGAACCATCACATCCGTAAGAGCTGCAGCGTTTATCGCGAGTGCGTCTGATGGCGATGCAACAGTTACCAAACCAGCGCCGACACGCAGTGCCGCATCTGCCGCCAGCCGCGCCGCGCCCGTATTCTCTATTCCGCCCGAAACAACCACCAAATGACCACGAGAATACTTGTGCCCATCCTCACGTGGCGGGAGCAGAGCATTTGGCCAAAGTTCGGGCATGTTTAAGCTGGTTTTCGGATTGATGAGCGAGAGACATGTGTCCGATATGCCGATATCAGCCACTTCAATGTCACCGCACTGAACTTTTCCGGGATAAAGAAAGTGTCCCGGTCGTTGTCGAAAAAATGTAACGGTTCTGGTTGCGCGGATCGATATTCCCCTCACCTGCCCCGTATCGCTGTCAACACCTGATGGTACATCAATCGCGACAACCCTCTTTCCGGATGCGTTTATCCGTTCGATAAGTATGCGATTTTCACCAACAATATCTCGTGACAGGCCTGATCCAAAAAGCCCGTCGACGACAATATCTGTGTCCAGAATATTGGCCTGCTCCGCTGACACGATTGGGCCCTGCCACGATAAAGCGGCGGACAGCGCTTCACCTACCAAATTTTCGAGAAAGCCCAGGAACACCAACTCTACATTATAGCCCCGGTCAGACAATATTTGTCCCGCAACAAATCCGTCACCGCCATTATTGCCCGGGCCGCATACGACGAGGATATTTCCCCCTGTCTGAACAAGAGATTGAACGGACCTTGCGACCGCATACCCAGCCCTCTCCATAAGAACAGCCCCGCTCAAACCGGCATCGCCTGCGAGTTGTTCGGCTCTCTTCATTTCGCTCGATGTCAGAAGTTCAAAACCCATCGTCAACCTCGTACTATTCATGTCTTTCGTTCCCGAGAATATCCCCACCTGGGTATGTTTCTCGGTCGAAGAAAAAATGTTTAAGTAATGTGCCTTTAAAATAGGCATTGTGGTCAAATTTTAAGCTAAAATTGCCCTCATCCGCATCATCTGTCTAAAAAACGATCTGGCGAAGGACTAGACTTGGTGCTAAATCGTCAATCCATCAGACTTCGCTGAATGATGTCCAAAATCTGCTTTAATTCAGGAACTCCTATGAAAAAGATTGAGGCAATCATTAAACCATTTAAGCTCGATGATGTGAAGGAAGCGTTACAGGATGTCGGATTACAGGGCATCACTGTCACGGAAGCAAAGGGTTTCGGGCGCCAAAAGGGGCATACCGAGCTCTATCGCGGAGCCGAGTACGTTGTCGATTTCCTGCCGAAAGTGAAGATAGAGATTGTTCTACCTGACGATCTCGTTGAGCGGGCAGTGGAAGCTATTCGGAAGGCGGCACAAACAGGGCGGATCGGTGATGGCAAGATTTTTGTATCTACGGTCGAAGAGGCGATACGTATTAGGACGGGAGAAACCGGCCTTGACGCGATCTGAGCACTGCCAATTCTGTGATTTTGAATAGAACTCTAACCCTAAACATAAACCAAAGAGGAACTGACCGATGAAAACGGCCAAGGACGTCCTGAAGGCGATCAAGGACAATGATATCAAGTATGTTGATTTTCGTTTCACCGACCCACGCGGAAAGTGGCAGCATGTCACGTTCGACGTGTCGATGATCGACGAAGAAATTTTCGCCGAAGGCACCATGTTTGACGGTTCCTCTATTGCTGGCTGGAAAGCCATCAATGAATCAGACATGACCCTGATGCCTGACCCTTCAACGGCGCAGCTAGACCCATTTTTCGCAGCACCGACACTCTCTATCGTCTGCGATGTTCTTGAGCCTACAACGGGCCAGCCTTACGAGCGTGATCCGCGCGGCATGGCCAAGAAGGCCGAAGCCTATCTGAAATCGACCGGTATTGGCGATACGATCTATGTCGGCCCGGAAGCCGAATTCTTCGTGTTTGACGATGTGAAGTTCATGTCCGACCCTTACAACACGGGCTTCAAGCTCGACTCGGTTGAGTTGCCGACAAATGGCGACACTGAGTATGAAGGCGGCAATCTTGGCCATCGCATCGCGACCAAGGGCGGCTATTTCCCTGTCCCTCCCCAGGACTCGGCACAAGACATGCGCGGCGAAATGCTCGCGGCCATGGCGGCCATGGGCGTCAAGGTTGAAAAGCATCACCACGAAGTTGCGTCCGCTCAACACGAACTCGGCATGAAGTTCGACACGTTGACGCATATGGCCGACCAGATGCAGATCTACAAATACGCCATCCACAATGTTGCACAGAGCTATGGCAAGACCGCTACCTTCATGCCAAAGCCGATTTTTGGCGACAATGGGTCGGGAATGCACGTCCACCAGTCAATCTGGAAGAACGGCAAGCCTATCATGGCGGGCAACAAATATGCTGATCTGAGCCAGGAATGCCTGTGGTATATTGGCGGCATCATCAAGCACGCAAAAGCCTTGAATGCTTTCACAAATCCGTCGACGAACAGCTACAAGCGGTTGGTACCGGGCTATGAAGCACCGGTGCTGCTCGCCTACTCGTCGCGTAACCGGTCGGCTTCTTGCCGCATTCCGTATACGAATTCGCCAAAGGCGAAGCGCGTTGAGGTACGTTTCCCGGATCCGATGGCAAACCCATACCTTGCATTCGCGGCGATGCTGATGGCAGGCCTTGACGGAATCCAGAACAAGATCGATCCAGGCCCCGCAATGGACAAAGATCTTTACGATCTGCCGCCGCGCGAGCTGAAGAAGATCCCGACCGTGTGCGGCTCGCTCCGTGAAGCGCTTGCCAATCTGGACAAGGACCGCGCGTTCTTGAAGGCTGGCGGCGTGTTCAATGATGACTTCATTGACAGCTACATCGAACTCAAGATGCACGACGTTATGCGTTTCGAGATGACACCGCATCCCGTCGAATTCACGATGTACTACTCCTACTGAGTTAAATCAGATGGAGTAATCCATCCGATTTAGCCAAAATGCAAAAATTCAGGGCGCCCGCAACGGCGCCCTGTTTCATATCTGCGGACTTTAAAAACGAAACAGGAGCGATTACAAACCCCACTATTATCCGTGCTGCTCCAACAGCACTGCTTGCTTGAAAGCATATTGGAGTTAAAGAGCGCCCGCCTTGGCTAATTCGATGCCCTTCAAGACATACTCATCGGCAGCGCGTCACGCCCTCGCCGTCTAATCAGAAGCCGCAATAACATGAAAGAACGATCCGGTAACATTCCCCCTGCGGCTTCCCGCTGGCTCAGGAGAAGCTCCATAGGCATCGGTCGCCGATACAAGTTGCTCGTCACCCCCCTTGTCAAGGATCGTCGCGTAATGGAATTCGTGTCCCCTCAAACGTCTGCCAGAATTCCCGAGCACAGTATCAGCGCTCAACGTTACATCACGATAGCCTAGTTGCATTTTACGCTTCGCAAAACTTGTTCGGACGCTCAGCAATCCTATCATTTCATGGGTCACACCGTCCGCATCCTCCAAGGTTTCGCCGAGCGCCATATAGCCACCACACTCGCCATGAACCGGTCGCGTCTCGGCAAATGCCTTTAATCCTGACTTAAACGAAGACGCAGCCGCTAAAACACCCGCGTGAAGCTCCGGATATCCGCCAGGTAGCCAGCAAACGTCACAGTCCTCGCGTGGACCTTCATCCGCAAGCGGAGAAAACGGGATGATCTCCGCACCGGCATTGCGCCAACCCGCAAGCAAATGCGGATACATGAACGAAAATGCGGCATCTCGAGCCAAAGCAATCCGTTGTCCCGGCGGTTCGAGTGCAATAGTTGAATGCTCAATCGTAGAGCGAGAAGATCTCGCTAACAACTTCACCTCATCAAGATCGACATGCTGCGCCACAAGATTGGCCATTGCCTCAAGAATAGCTTCAAGGCCTTCGGTTTCCTCGGCCTGAACGAGACCAAGATGGCGTTCCGGCAAGACAACGGAGGAGTCGCGCGGGATACTTCCCACGACCCGCAACCCGATAGCCTCGATTGCATCTGAAACAAGCCGTTTGTGCCTCGCACTTCCAACCTTGTTGAGAATAACACCCGCAATCTGAATTCGAGGATCATAGGTCGCACACCCCTTAACAATTGCAGCGGCTGATTGGGATTGCCCGCTAACGTCAAGAATAAGCAGCACAGGCCATCCGGTCGCAGCCGCAATATCTGCGGTCGAACCCGAACGCCCCAAAGCCGCAGGTACCCCGTCAAAAAGCCCCATCAACCCTTCGCAGAGAACCAATTCAGCATCAGATGTTGATTGCTTCGCCAGAGCAGCTACGAGCCCCGGAGACATCGACCACGCATCGAGATTAACACCTGCGCGACCTGCGGCAACAGTATGAAAGGCCGGGTCGATGTAGTCCGGGCCACACTTCAGCCCCGCCACCCGGACCCCGCGACGAGCGAAAGCCCGCAGCAGTCCGAGTGTCAGTGTTGTCTTCCCGCTTGAAGAGCGTGGAGCGGCAATCACCAACCCCCGCGCAGTATTCTGTTCAATCATCCGATGACTCCGCTTTGCAGAAGCGCATTAGCACGATATGGCTTCATGCAATGGAAGAAACCACGCAACAGACCCCGCTTCGCCGCGGCTGGACGACAGGCACTTGCGCGACAGCCGCAGCGCGTGCGGCTTATGAAGCCTTGTTTACCGGTAACTTTCCCGATCCGGTAGATGTTCTTTTGCCAAATGGATCGCGCCCGGCATTCAGTCTGGCTACCACGCATATCGGAGCGGGAGAGGCGCAAGCGGGTATCATTAAAGATGCTGGCGACGATCCCGATGCAACACATGGCGCCTTGATCCTCTCGACGGTTCGTCGCGGGCCCGTCGGCACGGGTGTCACGTTCAAAGCGGGTCCGGGCATCGGCACGGTGACCCGTCCCGGTCTCGCGCTGCCACCTGGTGAGCCCGCCATTAATCCCGTCCCGCGAGAAATGATGCGGACGGCGATAACGGAGGCCAGCAAAATCCTCGGAACAACCGGAGATGTTGAAATAGAAATCTCCATT